>Ga0247611_10008079_pt1 | contig 13050 bp, 15 predicted proteins | sample 177DNAGHGhighgp2_FD_192422 | JGI IMG/M metagenome (GOLD analysis project Ga0247611, IMG submission 192422) | Sheep rumen microbial communities from Palmerston North, Manawatu-Wanganui, New Zealand - 1770 DNA GHGhigh gp2 | ecosystem: Host-associated > Mammals > Digestive system > Stomach > Rumen... | reverse complement strand
TTTACATGTGTACGTATTTCTGTACCCCGTGTCTTCCCCAGACGGACAGAACATACGTTCGTACTACCGGCTACCACCGGCCGGTCGACCGGCTGCGAGATTGTTAAAAATTTAACAAAGTTGTGATAGTAATTGTGTGAATTGTATATACAATTACAACAATGAGAATATTCTGACACTAACCTACGCTGCATGGCCAATTGTCAGACAATAATGTAAATAGTTAGACTTTTAAGTTATGCCACATAATACGCAAATTGGGGTGGACATATCCGGCCGGTCATGCTATACTATAACCATCCTAAGGGGTAGGGGTATCAGACCAGACTCCGACGGCCGGTCGGCCGGTAATTGCATATACAAAGGCTCGTATTGTCAGAATATTCAGACGATTTGGGTCTAGTTAGTGTACGCTTTTATAGGACACAGCCGGTTGACCGGCTAACTGTACATTGATAACTGAATAGAGGGCTCAGCCGGTTGACCGGCCTTGAAAATTAAAGTAAAGGTAGGTAAACAGATATGTCAGATAAGCAAGATGTAGTAAAGTCACTTATGATTAGTGAGGAAAAGGCAAGTAACATTGAGGAAGCAATTCGTAAATCACAGTTTGCAATGAATATTGCTGTAAACAACAACATTATGGACATTGCTTTAAAGGTAACAGAAGCTGTTGAACAGAAAGTTCATGTATTACGTGGTTATGAAGATAATATGAAGGGCGCTGAGAAGTATCTTTCAGAAACCTTCAATATTAAAAATACTCAGCGTAAATCATACGCTATAGTTACTCATAAATATGCTAAGCGTGTAGAGGGTTCTAGTGAGTATGTTTTACTCGATAATCGTTTCCGTGATTTTGGCATTGCTAACCTTGAAGAAATGCAAAAATTACCGGATTTTGATAATTCGAGTGTGGAAGCTTTAAACAAGTTTGTAGACTCTCATTCAATAACACCGGATACAACTAAGCAGGACATTATGAAAATGAGAGGTATTGAAGAGAAACCAAAGGAAAAGAAAGAAGAGGAAAAGAAGGCGGAAAACAAGGCTGAAAATACTGTAGCAGAAGATAATGTTACAACTCAGATTAAAGCTGAAAATGACAAACTTCATGCAAAGGTAGAAGATACAAAGTCACAGTTTGCTAAACTTTATCAGCTAGCACTTGACAAAAAGGTATCAGACAAGGACTTCAGAAAGCAGGCAATCGAAATGCTTCAGAAGTTAGAAAACACATACAAAGTACAGTAGTAAAGGTAACCGGCCGGTTGACCGGCTGAGTCCTCTAAGAGGTTGAAAGGAAAGGAAAGGAAAGTAAATGATGGATGAAATGTTAAAAGAAAAAGACCCGATGTATTTTGAGGCCATAATTGACATGGCAGACTATGTCATCAATTTAATGGAAGATTTTAGCAATGTTTGTGTCGATGTAACTTATGATTACGAACAATGGTTAGGTATGCACATGGAGCGAGCAAAGTCTTTAGCAGAAAGAAGACAAGAGGAAATTTTAGCAGACATGGAGTATCAGGATAGCAAGCGTAGAGCCGGTCAACCGGCTGAGAGGAGCGAGCGAGCATGAACAAGCTTAGATTTGACAGAATGATTCGTCAAGCAAAAGAGGGTGACCCTGATGCAGAGGAACAATTAAAACATTATATAAGAACTCATGCATCGTTAGCCAATAAGCATTTAAAAGAGCTTGAGGAAACAGGTAATACATACTTTGCATATTCAAGAGCCATGAAGTATTTAAACGTGGATGAGGGAGCTAGTAGGTTTGCTGGTATAACAGCCGGTGTTCCTATTGATGTATTAACAGCTAGAGCAGAAGAAATTAATACATTCTTATCCAGCAAAACTCACACGGTTTTAGGTAATGAGCAAGCATGGGCCAAACAAGAGAAAGGTCTTAGAGCATTAATAGAAGCTGGCTATGCAAGTGTTACAACAGATAGAATGTCAATATCACAGATATCAGCCGCTATAGCAAGAGCGCAGAAAAGTTTAGGTAACGATGGCGTAAAAATAACACAAGGCGAGAGATATAACATAATAGAGTCGTTATCTCAAGCCATAGATGATTTTAAAGCTAATGGTAAGACACTAGATGATAGTGAGTTAGATTTAATACTAACAAGGTATCTTACTGGAGAGCGTGTATATAATAACCTTGTAGCCGGGGTTATAGGACAGGAAAAGGTGGAAACGGATGATTAAGACAGCTAGAGGAGAACAGCTATTAGAAACAAAAGATGTTACTGATAGTTTACTAGACAAAATAGCATTTGATTTAGGTTTCTCTGGAAGTTTTTATGGTTCAAGAAGTGGCAAGAGAATAAAATATCTTGCAGATTTTTTCACAATGGATATAGAGTCTTCAACTATAAATAAGAGGACAAAAGAGCCTATTGCATTTGCATATACAATAACTGTATATATAAATGGTTATGCTATCATGTTTAGAACATGGAGAGAATATGGAGATTTCCTTAGCCGGTTAACCGGCCTGTTGGGATTAGATGAATGGCATAGACTTGTATGCTATATACATAATTTACCTTATGAATTTCAGTTTATGAGGTCATTCTTCCATATAGAAGAAGTATTTGCTACACAGAAACGTAAAGTAGTAAAATGCTTAGCAGATGGTATAGAGTACAGATGTTCATATAAAATGACAAATATGTCATTAGACAAATTGACATCATCATTGCCTGGAATACAGCATGGTAAGTTAGATGGTGATGATTTTGATTATACAAAACTCAGATTACCATCTACTAAAATAACACCTAATGAAGCAGATTATATATTCAATGACGTTGTGGGTTTATACGAGTGTGTAAAGTTTAAGCTACACAGTGATAACTATAACATAGCAACTATACCACTAACATCAACCGGATTTGTGAGAAATAAGCTTAGACGTGCTATGAATGAAAATCCGGAAAATAGGCAGAATTTAAAAGCATGCCAGCTAGACCAGTTAACATATGGGTTGTTGCGTGAAGCACGAAGAGGTGGAAATACACATTGTTCACCGGTATGGAGTTGTAAATTATTAGATGATTTAATATCAATGGATATGTCATCAGCATATCCGGCAGTAATGATACAGTGCAAGTTTCCCAGCACAAAATTCATACCAATCAAAAATCCACAAGAATTTGAGAAGTATGTTGAAACAAAAGCTTGTATATTGGATATTACGTTTACGAACATTTGTGTCAAAACTGTTAAAACTGTTCCATATATAGCTAAAGCTAAGTGTACACAGTTACGTAATATAGATGGTGATAATGGACGTGTACTTTCAGCAGATAAACTTTCAATGGTTATAACTGATATAGATTATAAGATAATACGTGATACATATGATTTTGATGATTATGTAGAGTGTAGATATTGTTATATATCAGATTATGATTATCTACCAATGGAGTTACGTCTTCTATTGCGTAAACAGTATGAAGAGAAGACAACTCTAAAGGATAAAGACGAATATCTATATATGAAGAAGAAGAATGAATTTAATGCTAACTTCGGATGTATGTTAACAGATATTTGTCAGGACTCTGTTGAATATTTAAGTGATATAGATGGTGACCCTTTCAAATCAGTAAAGATAAAGGATTATACAGCTACACTTGAAAAGTATTATCGTAATCCCTCATCATTCTTGCAGTATCAGCATGGTGTGTGGGTAACTGCACATTGTCGTAATAGACTACAAAAGGCTATACAAGGTCTTGGTAGAGATATGGTATACTGTGATACTGACTCAGCTAAGTTCTTTGACTCGCCGGTCAACCGGCTGTTATTCGATAAGCTAAATGATGAAATTAAGCAACAAATAGCAGATTGTGGTATTGATTGTTCTGTAGAGTATAAAGGTAAAACTTATACTTTAGGCTTATGGGAACAGGACGCACATTATAAGGAATTTAAGTCACTAGGTGCTAAGAAATATGCATATATAGATGATGATGATAAATTCCATATAACAGTTGCTGGCCTATCAAAGTCTAAGGCACGTGATTACCTAGAGAAGAAAGGTGGTATGAAAGTATTCAAACCTGGTACAAAAGTACCGCCTAAACATAGTGGTAGAACAGTAGCACACTATAATGATTGGGCAGAACCTAGACTAATTGAAGTTAAAGGTGAGTTGGTCGAAGTAGGTGCTAATGTAGCAATCATAGACGATACATATACTTTTGGTATTACAGAAGATTATGAATATTTATTGATAGGGATAGGAGAGGCAGAAATATGGTAGAAGTATGTTTTGGTCATGTAGATTTTTCAGTACCTAAAGAATTGATGGGCGATGAAATAGCTGAAGAAGCTATAATCTATGGTGACATAGCCAGTATATTGATTGCGATTCCGGAAGTTTTAAAAGAACATCCAAGATTAAAAGAGTCTATAAAAGCAGACACAGAGTTATTACAAACTCTATTGGAATTAGGGCATATCGTAGCCGGTTAACCGGCTCGATTATAATAACATCATAGACGGACAGAAAACTAATGATAAGTAAAGAAAGGTAAGGTAACAGAAATGGAAAGAATTAGAACAAATGGATTTACAGCAAAGGATTTATTTAATGCATCTGCATCAACACCTCTTAAGGATGTTGTAGGTGTACAGCTTAATGTAACGGACTTGTGTGTAACAGAAAAGAATGATGGTGTAGTAGCAGGGTATCTAAAGACAGAGGATGGAACAGTATATGCGACTATTTCTTCATCAGTAATATCTCAGTTTGAAGGACTTGCTGAGTTACTGCCAGCAACAGTTGTAGCAGTAAATCATAAAAGTAACGGTAACAGAGATTATCTGATGCTTGAATTGGTATAGCCGGTTGACCGGCCGGGAGAGGACACTGAGAGAAAGGTAACAATATGAACGAATTAGCTTTAAAAGAACATAATGTGGAACTTAATGATTTTTACGATATCCGTAAACGTAAGAGCGATATGCCTATTAAAATTATAATCGGCCCTCGTGGATGTGGTAAAACATACAGTGTCCTCGACTATATGCAAGAGCAATCGTCAGAGGATAGCAAGTTTATCTATATGAGAAGAGATGGAACAGAAATCGACAGCTGTTCTACAGAGTATGGCAATCCATACAAGAAACTAAATACTGACAAGGGACTAGATATCTATCCAATACAGATATCTAAATTTAATGGATTTGGTATCGCAAGGGACACAGACCAAGCTGTCATAGGATATGGTGTTGCTTTATCAACATTTGCATCTATGCGTTCTCAAGACTTCTCAGATGTAGATAGGATATTCTTTGAGGAATTTATTCCGGAAAAACATAAACGCAAGATAAAAGGTGAAGGTCAAGCTTTACTTAATGTATATGAAACTATTAACCGTAACCGAGAATTATTCGGAGAACCACCTGTTGAACTTATTATGTGTGCTAACGGTATTGATTTAGCCAACCCAATCCTTACCGAATTTGGTGCAACTAGTCTTATTGCAAAAATGTTAGCGAATGGACAGCGTAGATTAACAGTGCCAGAGAAGTCGATGTATATAGAACTTATACCACGAACAGCGATTTCTGAAGCAAAGCAAAATACAGTTTTGTATAAAGCTGCATCGCAACTATTTTCAGTAGACGCCCTTGAAACTAAATTCCGTGGTTCTGACCTTGAATTCGTTAGGAAAAACGTTAATTTGCGTTCATATAAAACAGAGTTTGCATGGTCTAACTATGTAGCGTTTAGTAATAAAGAACATATCTTTATTGCATCCTCTAACGTGCCTTGTAAACTTGAATTAAAAGAACGTGAATTACCACGATTGCAAGTAATGTTTGCAGCTAAGTACAGAATAATGCGAGCAATGGGTAAAGTATTCTTTGATGACTATTCTACACTAGTATTGTTCGATGAAGTGCTTGGTTATGAAACGGTATAACCGTAGGGGATATGGGGATAGGTCAACCGCCAGAAGCGGATGCCCCTTAGCTGACCACTACAAACCTACGTTTATATAACATGGCCGGTCGACCGGCTCTGAGGATTTATCCGTTGATGAAGTCGGTCGATGGCTTATGGAGATGTTAATATGTATTATAAAGAAACAGCAGAGTTTGTGTTTGATATGCTAGAGCATAAATATAAAACACATTTTGATGAAATAACTACTATTGGTTCTGATAAATTTGAAGTATGGATACCACTTAAGTATAAAGAATATCTTAGAACAATTACTAATGACTATCCTATAACATACAGAAATATAGAAATAAAATTTATGGATATAGGTAGAATACATTTTGTATTAAAGGAGAAGGATAATGAAATTAAAGTATAATTTACAGTTTTTCGCAGAAGAGGGAGAGGGAGAAAATGGAAACGGTAATGACCCTGTCGATGATGACATTAATGGGAATACTGATAATAATGAGGATGGATTAGATGCTGGGGCATTTGCAGAGTTAATCTCTGAAAAAGATAAAAAAATCGAGGACTTGGAAGGGGAGATAAGGTTACTAAAGAAAGCTAACGCAGACTTAACGATTAGGATATCAGCTGGACAGAAAACGGAAAAGACTTTTGAAGAAAATCTATTAGGCTTAGTCGGTCAACCGGCTAGAAAGGAGTAATATGGATACAACTCAGATTTATAATCTTGTCAACGAAGTTGCTAGAGAAACAATTGGTACAGATGATATTGATGTAATTGATACTGCTTCTCTTGTAGCATTAGGTGACAGTATCTTATCATCTAGTTCTAACACAGAAGCTTTTCTTAATACTCTAGTACAGAGAATTGGAAAGACTATCATCAGTTACAGACCATACACTTCACAGTTATCACTACTCGATGTAGGTGATATGGAGTTTGGTCAGATTATGCAGAAGATTAAGGTTAAGATGCCTACAGCTATTGAGGATGATACATATAATCTCGTAGATGGAGAGTCTATTGATATGTATAAAGTAACAAAGCCGGAAGCTACTCAGAAGTTGTTCGTTAAGAGAACACCTGTTACTTATACTATCACAACTCAGCGTAAACCTCTTAAAGAAGCATTTACATCTGCTGAAGCTATGGGTGCTTTTATAGCTGCTGTATTTGGTGAGGTTCGTAATGCTATTGAGCTTACACAAGAGAACCTCGGAAGACTTACAATGGCAAATTATATTGCTAATGCTAAACCTAACCAGGTTTACAATCTTGTAAGCTTATACAATACTATGGGACATTCTGTTCCTACAGGTGAGGATGCTTTATATGATGAAGCATTTCTTAGATTTGCAATTGGTAAAATGAAGAACATCTCTACAAAGATGACTACTATGTCAGAACTCTATAACGATGGTTCTGAACAAAGACACTCTCCACTAGAGATGCAGAGATTTATGTATCTCGTAGACTTTATGACAGCTTTGGAAACACAGGTTAATTATGCAGCTTTCCATGATGAATATGTAAAGACAGCAACCGGTATTGCTGTACCTTATTGGCAGGCATCTAAATCAGCTTTTGATATTAAGGTAAAGGATGCAGATGACCAGGAAAAGACAATTGAAAATGTAGTTGCCTTTATCCATGATAGAGATGCTCTAGGTACTTATAGAAAAGAAGAGGAAGCTCTCACAACACCTGTAAATGCAAAGGGCAGATATTACAATACATTCTGGCATTTAGACAATTTGTATTTCAATGATTTGTCTGAGAATGGTGTAATATTTACTCTCAATTAGTCAATGGCCGGTTGACCGGCTCTGACCTACCGGTCGGTTAACCGGCTAAACTATAGGAGATAAATATGGAAGTTAAACTTTACAAACGATTTCCAAAGAGGATGAACTCAACAGTTAATCCGGATACTTATATTGGCCCAGCAATAGAGGGTCATATAATGGACTTAAAGCTTAAAGCTAATTTTGGTTATGAGAATCAGAACCAATCAATTAAATGTGATAAACTACATCCATCGTTCTTTATAACAGGAGATAACGATTGGGAGTATTTAAAAGCCTGGGATATGTACTATTTTATTACTAAGGTAGACTATGATATAAATGGAGCACAATATATAGAATGCTTGATTGATGTTTTAGGAACTTGGAGAGATGAGATATTTGCTACCCAGGCCTTTGTTACATACTCTACTAAGATATTTAATAAATATCTAAAAGATAGTAGAGTAGCACCAACATCTGATATAGAGGTTAATGTATATCGTGATAATGGTGTAGATTTACTGTCAGACTCTCAGATAAATTATATCCTTACTGTTATGGAAGTAACACAAGGTGATGTTAGTTCCGGTAATATAGTATCATATTATATTGACCAAATTCAGTTAGACTTAATTGTTGGTAAGATAATAGAAGATGGTAATAATTTCTTTGGTGCTTTAGGATTAACAATCACTGATGCTTTACAAGCAATAAAGGGATTACGTTTATGTCCATTTCCAAAGAATGTCTTACCACATACTGCTGACAGAATAATAAAACTAGGTAAGTATGATACCGGAATTGAAGCTACACCATTAAGTAGAGAACCTTATGTAGTTAATGATGGAATATCATATCAATTATATGATGATTTCAGAGATTTAGAACCATATTCTTCAGCTAGAATATTTTTACCACTAGTTGGTGTAGTTAATGTACCAATGAACAAATTGGTAGGTGGTGCAAAATCATTAGGATACAGAATGTATGCTAATGTAGAAACAGGTAAAATAACATACCTGTTATTTAGAAGAGGCCCTAATCCGGGAAGTTCACAATCTGATATAATAGGTACTTATAGTGGAGATTTTTCATTTGAAGTACCATTAGGTGTTAATGTTATAAGTAACCCTATAGGCTCTGCCATTACTGCATTAGGTGGTGGAGCAGCTTTAGCCGCTGAAGCAATTGCAACAGGTGGTACAGCTGTAGCTGCTGAGGGTATATTAGCCGGTGCAAGTGTAACAAGTGCTGGTATAGCAGCTGCTAGCTTTATAACAAGTAACGATATCATAGGTACTTTCTCCGGTAATTTTGGATGGGGCGCTTGCTCGTACATAAAACTTGAAATAACACACCACAAGGTTAATGTAGACCCAGAAACACTTCGACCTCTATATGGTAGAGAGTGTAGAGAAGTTCATTTAATAGAAGACCTATATGATGAAGGTGCTGGTAACTATTGTAGAACTGATGGATTTAGTATTAAACTAGGTGTTATTAATGAAGTACGAGAGATGATAAATTCTGCTATGGACAATGGTGTTTATTTAGAGTAGCCGGTCAACCGGCCGGCAGAATGGAGAGGGTATGTCAAGTAAAAAGAGAAATACTTCAAAACCTAGAAGTACAAGAACAATTACTTCAAAAGATAGAAAAACGTGGAACGACTTTAAGAAAGCATTTGAAGAAGCATATGGTACTGAGCCTACAAGCGTTCATGGTTTACCAACGTTACGTACATACTTCTATCGTGCACAACTTGAGCATATCTTAATGTCAATAATTGACGTTGAGTATAACACAGATTTAAATGTATGGGATGAAGATTACATCCGTGAAGCTATCCTACTTAATGGATTAATGACTGTAACAAAAGATGATAACGGTACTCTACTTCCACTGAAGTGTGGTGGCGAGGGAGTGAACGTATTCAACCGTCCGACCGGTATCATTGTCGCCAACCCTGTAGTAGGTTCGTTCACACGTACCATTGGTGTTGATTGTGAGATTATATACTTACAGAGTAAGATGGGTGGTAGATATCGTAACTTTAGAGGTGCACTGGATGTTTACTCACAGAAGCTTGCAAACTGCGATTGTGCAATTGATGTAAACATATTTAATACACGTACACCGTACATATTCCAGGCTCCTAATCAGACAGTAGCTGACTCTTTTAAAGCTATGGTTGACGAGATAGGAGAGGGTAAAGTTGCTGTATTCATTGATGAAGAATTAGGTAAACTTATGCCTAATGCTGCTCAAAGTAATATGTATATCTTAAAAGCTAAAGAACATTTTGTTGCTGATGTAGTGCAGATTGAAAAGCACGAAATCATGAATGAGTTTCTAACTTATGTTGGTATTAACAATGCTAACACAACTAAACGTGAGCGTGAGGTTGTTGACGAGGTTAATTCCAATAACATTGCTATTCGTGCTAACATTAAATTGTTCAAGAATAATGTTGATAGAGGTGTAGAAAAAGTCAATAAAATGTTTCCAGATGCTGGATTGAAGATTACATTCCCTTACTATGTAGAAATGGAAGAGGCTGATAAAATTCAGACACAGCCGGTTAACCGGCCAGACGAGGAAGGTGGTGACGATAATGAATCTGATTGATGTTCTTGATTTATATGCTATGGAACACGATAGTGATAATCTGTTTCTAATGTTACAAGATTATACAATAGACGAGCGCATTGACAGAGAGCTTCTTAATAGAGTTATCGTCAAGGAATTAGGTGCTATGAGATGTGCCACCAATACACCAGATGTATTTAAGTTTATGCTGGAGGAGTTTTTTGATAAGTGGAATTATAATATAACAAAGCTTATCAATACAATGTACGTTGAGTACGACCCTCTTAGTAATAAAAACATGACAAGGACAGAAGACAAAGAGGATACAAGAGATGATGATATCGGAAATGTAAGGACGGATGATGTTACCACAAAGACAGACAGCACCACTCAGCTGAATACAAGTGCCTATGATGTAGACACTTATCAGCCTAGAACTGAGAATGTCATTGATGGTACTGTGAAAGATACCGGAACAGTTACTGATGCTGGAACACTTCACAGATTGGATAAGGGAGATTTGGATGTAAAAGAATGGGGTAAAGATGGTCAGGATAGTTATCAGAAGTTAATCAAAGAGGAAAGGGAAGTAGCGAGATTTAATATCTTTAACTGGATTATCCAGCAAATGCGTAGGGAGTTATTTCTTTTGATTTACTAGCCGGTCAACCGGCTGGAGAAAGGAGAGATATGAGTTTCATAACAGAAGAGTTTCCTTTCACAAGTGAATATGATAGTGACCTTAGAGCTGTGTTAAAGTACATAAGAGAAGTTAAGAAACTCTTGGGTACTTACGATGAAGTTATTGCAGAACTCAAAGAAGAGTTAGCAAATATTCAAGGGTTATATGATAGGGTAACCGCCCTGGAAAATGCAACAGCGGACTTGAATGCAATCCGTACTAAGGTGGATAACCTTATAACAGGATTAGAACAGCTTAACAACAAGGAAAAAGCTGACATTGAAAATCTTCAGAAACAGATTGATGACATTAAATATAGTGTCCTTAATTTTGAAAGAAGAATACGTGACGTTATTTCATATATTGATTATAACGTAGCTGTCCTTGAGAACACTATCAACAAAGAGGTGGCTTATCTGATTAAGGTAATTTCCGAATTAGATACAAAGCTATCTAAACAGATTGAGTACATAATCTGTCGACTTGACCAGATTGATACATCTGTTATCAACCCTTGGCATACTACTGAGGGTAGAATTTCACAAGACAGAAATGTTAAACATATATACGCTGACTTAGCGGATGGATGTTTAACAGCAGAACAGTACAGTAAATTAGGTTTAACAGCTGATGAATATAGTGCTTTTGATATTAATGCTAGACAGTATGCTAAACATGGTAAAGAGCTATTGCATTACTATTGGGTATACTCACCGGTACACGGATGGCGTCAAGATATCAATGTGGTTCTTACAGACCTTGTATGTAACTACAAGCAAACTATGACAGCTAATGAGTACTCAGCTTTAGGACTAACAGCTGATGAGTACTCTGCTTTAGGACTTACCGCTTATGGGTATTACGAATATAATCCATAAGTTGATGTTTACGTATAAAGAATTAGGAAGGAGTAAATTATGAGTTACGAACATGGTACAACACATTTTAATCTACCTCAGACAACAGGTAATGATACTCGTGATTGGCTAGATACCAACGAAGCTTTTGCAGATATTGATGCTGCAATTTACGCAGCCGGTCAAACGGCCGAGTCAGCTATGACAGACCTCACAGAGGTTAGAACAGATGTTCAGGGCCTTAAAGATGCTGATATCGCTATGACAGGTCGTGTTGATGGTATTGATAGTCGTCTAGGAACAGCTGAACTTAAGATTGATAGACTCCAGGATGAAGTTATTGATGATAACCAGGATTTAAAGGATGCTATCTGTTCTATCGAAGAAGCTTCAGCTACTGCTGAATATCCTCACAATACAGGGGACTTCTTCTGGTATAACGACACATTGTACAAGGCTATTGCCAATATTGCAAGAGGACAGCAAATTGTACCTGATACAAACTGTAGAACTACTAACATCACTACTGAATTACTCGCTGGTGGCGGTGGCGGTGGTGCAGAGATTGACGATACAGTTATCTCTGCTGCTAAGGTTTGGTCTTCTTATAAGACAAACGAAGAGATTACTACTGCTAGTGCTGTAAAAACAGGTGACACTAGATTCTTCAGTGGTAAGTTACAGTTTTATGATGGCTCTGCATGGCAAGATATTCAGATTGGAGGTGGCGATATGCCTTTATTAGATTTTGCAAATCCTTTGCATGGTTTTGGTTCAGGAAATACCTTTACTGCTACCAAAGAATGCTATCTTTGTGGTAGCTTAGATATAACAGGTACAAGCGGAATAAATGTTAAGGTTAATAATACATCTGTTGCTAACTGCTATCAGTCTAGTTTATTCATTGCACCTCTTAAATTAAAAGCAGGTGACGTTGTTACTACAACTGGCACTCCACAACATTTACACGTATATGATGTTGTTTCCTAAATAAAGGTGGTCTTTAAGACCATCGTAGTTAGGTTAAGTTTATAGCCGGTTGACCGACCGTATGTTAATTATATGGCCGGTTGACCGGCTATTATTATGCATATCATGACCGGCTATGACCGGCTATGCCTGTGTCCGTAGCTGAAATACACTGTCCGCCCCACACGGACACGGGGTTTAAAAATACGTACACATGTAAA
>Ga0247611_10008078_pt1 | contig 13051 bp, 4 predicted proteins | sample 177DNAGHGhighgp2_FD_192422 | JGI IMG/M metagenome (GOLD analysis project Ga0247611, IMG submission 192422) | Sheep rumen microbial communities from Palmerston North, Manawatu-Wanganui, New Zealand - 1770 DNA GHGhigh gp2 | ecosystem: Host-associated > Mammals > Digestive system > Stomach > Rumen ... | reverse complement strand
CTTTATGATTCTACATATGACAAGTTTTCTGAAGATGTAAAGAACTTAGAATCAAATGGTTGGTGCAGTGATGAAACAGAAATAATACTTGATAAATAATATGGATGCTATACAAAATGCAAGTCTTGGCTATATATTTCATTGGCCAGACTATCAACAGTATGAAGACCTTCCAAATTTTAACGAGCATTCATACTATTCGTGTGATTTAACCAACCAAATAGTTGTGATAGAAAAAGATTGGCTTGATGCAGCTATTAAGAGAGAAGAAGATAAGAAATATGCTGGTTTTTGGGATATGTAATTATGCTTGAAGTAAGTAATGTAAAAGTATATGACCTCGAAGAGAGTGTTATAGCTTGCAGGAACTCAATGAGAACAGAGCTTCCTGAATATAATGTCGATGAATTTACAGATTCTCTTGTAAGGGCCTGCAAGTTAGCTCCTCTTGATGGTGGCCATAACAACTTTCTCTCCGGTATAAGGGTTTCATTTGACATTAAATATCCAAACTATATCTCACCTGAATTACAGAGATACCACTTTCTTGATATTGTAAACTCGGCAAGCAAGATGCATAAGATAATGAAGATGGATTTTGACAAGTGCTGTAATAAATATGTTAATGAGTTTACAATATATAATATGAAAGCACTTATAGCAGATTATAATATAGACCAGTCTTATGAGAACTTTATGAAGGTGATATCAAATTGCCCGCAGGGTATAGAGTTGTTTATGAGGTGTTCAACAAACTATTTGCAATTAAGGAATATATATAAGCAAAGAAGGTCTCATAAGTTAAAAGAAGATTGGGGTGCTTTCTGCAAGTTTATAGAAGAACTTCCTTATGCAAATGATTTTATATTGTGTTAATTATGAACTACATACAGAAATTTTTCGGACACCTATATACAATATTCAAACACAAATATTGGGTATTCTATTACTCGGTAAAATGTGGTATTCCTTGGCGTGGGATAGTTCACGACCTATCAAAGTTCTCTCCTGTCGAGTTCTTTGAGAGCGTAAAGTATTTCACAGGTAATGGTAGCCCAATAAATGCAGCAAAGAAAGATAAAGGATACTCAAAAGCTTGGTTTCATCATAGAGGTAGAAACAAACACCATTATGAATATTGGGTAGATTGGCTTGATAGTGGAGGAATACCAGTAAAGATACCATATAAGTATGTTATAGAAATGGTATGTGATTATCTTTCTGCTGGAAGAACTTACAGGAAAGGAGAGTTTTCATACAAGTCTGAATACGAGTGGTGGGAAGTAAGAAGAGATAGTGCTAAAATGCATGATGATGTAAAGAAACTGCTTGAACACATATTCTTTTCATTAAAATATATTGATGATTCTGTAGTGTTTGGCAGAATAAAAGATGGCTGGTATAAAAGGTTGTATAATATCGGTATGTTATAGCCACCTATTTCTGTCGGTACTATTTAGTTAACTATTTTTTAAGGGGTGATAGACTTCGGTCTATTGCCCCTTATTTTTTTCTTAAGTCAAGAGAGATTAAGATTTATATTTCTTATATTTGCTTGTTAATTATAAACTTATCTTAATATATGGCTATTAAATGCTTTAGCAGAACTATTCCAGGATATAAAACAGTATCTGGCAATATTAGAAGTAATTATCCAATCAATATACCAGATGAAATAATATCTGATGCAATATATAGGTATGCAGCAGAAAAGGGTCTTGATGATGCTGTTGATTCGTTCAATCCAGAAAATATAACAGAACTTCAAGAGTATCTAGATAATTACTTCCTTGTTGATAGGGAGGTTGATTTTAGCGATAAAGAAACAAATGATATATATTCTGATTGGTATCTTGAAAATACCACAGATGGCGGTATTGTTGATATAACCGAATATTCAAATCAACAACTTGAAGACCTAAATGATATTACGGCAAATTCAGCTATTATAATAGAAGATAACAATAGGAAATATGCCATAGTTCCGAGACCAAAAAATTTACTGGCTTCAATAGAAAGAGAAATGCAATCCATAAAAGATGCTGCAATAAAGAACGGCACTTTTATGAAAGCTCCTAATGGCAAAGATACAAATCTTACAGAAAGACAATGGCTACAGGTTAGAACCAAGAATTTTAAGAATTGGTTTGGTGATTGGGAAAACGACCAGTCCAATGCTTCAAAGATAGTAGATGAAAATGGTGAACCTTTAGTTGTTTATCATGGAAATAAATATCCTGCGCCTATTAGGGAGTTTAAAAAGGGATTTAAGAACACATTTAATACCACTAAGGAAGGATATTATTTTACTGACGATACGAAAGTTGCAAATTATTTTTCAGATACATCTGAATATACGGAAGATGGTCTTCGGTCTCTAAATGAAAATCTTAAAGAGCTTCTTGATTATAAGTTTGAAGGTGACAATTATATTGTTTTTGGAAATGATAATACTGGTCCCATATATTTAAAGGTTAATACTAAAGATAAAAATGAAATTATTAGCATTATAAAAAATTCAGACACTTATAAATCAGAAGAGCAAGACATCGAAAGATACAAACTATTTATTGGAAGTAAAGGCCAAGTTCTTCATGTATTTTTAGATATAAAAGACAGTAACAAAATAAAACCATATATTCTTGGTGGAAGACAGTTTATTGTAGATAGTTCTAATCAGATAAAATCTGCGACTGGAAATAGTGGGACTTTTTCTGCTGAAGATAATAATATATATCACAATACTACACTTGAAGGGATATATAATAGGGTTCTTCGATTTGTAGAAGATAAAAAAAATAGTGGGCAAAGGTTTTCTCTAAAAGAAATAAATGCTTACTTTGGGACAAATATAGGATTCAACCCAGAAACAAAAGAATTCACAACAAAGAGCCCAAAGATTGATGGCGTTTCTATATACAATCCAAACGACACAAAGATTGAAGCAAAAAGAAATCTTGACAGAGCAAAACTGCTAAAGTATCTTGGGGATAAGTTCAATCTTAAAATTAAAGAAGTATCACAAGAAGAATATGCAAAGAGAGTTGGCGATTTTTCAAATTGCTGTGTTATAGGAGATACCGTATATATAAAGCATAGTCAAAATTATACAAACGAGCAGATTATAGAAGAATTTTTACATCCAGCAGTACATGCTCTTTATGGAACAAATAGAGAACTTGTAGATAATCTTCTAAATGAAGCAAGGAAGTTGTTCCCAGACCTTGATAAGCAGATTAAAGTTGCATACAAATCTCATGGTGAGAGCGTTCAAGAAGAAGAGCTTATTACACAAGTATTGTCAAAATATCTCAACAAAGAAATATCTGATAATGGCATAGATACCAGAACGATAGTTGACTACATAAAGCAACTGTTTTATAAGATTGCGGAATTATTCCAAGACCTTTTTGGTAATGCAAATGTACAGGAGGGTACAAGAGAGCAAATTAGTGGCGCAGATATAAGAGAGGCATATAGCTTTGAAAATCTAGCACAGCTCATCAATTCAAAGGAAATAGAGTTCACCGATATTCTTCCAGAAAATGAGATAAGAAAAAATAAGACCGGTAATAATAAAGTAAATAAGAAATATCAAGAAAATCCAAAGGTATACAAGATAAAACTTACTTTTGAACAGCAGGTAGACAAAATCAAAAACCAGCTTAAGGCTCTTGGTAAATCCGTTGAGTTCAATGAGAAAGACCATAGTTATAAGATTAATGGCAAGAAAGCAGATGTTAGTGTTACTAGCATAAAAGATTTTCTGGAAGGAAATAAGAAGGAATCATCAAAGAGTGTTGCTACTATAATAGGAACTTCTTACGACCACATTGTAAGGGATTTCTTTGCAAAGAATGGCAAACTAACCGGATATTATCCAAATATATCTGTAGGCCAGAAGAAAGCAATAAAGAGAGACCTCGAAAGCCTTAAATCATACTTTGATGAAACATTTAAAGAAGGTTATGAAGTAATAACTGATGAGAATCTGTTAAGAGTTGGAGGATATATTAATAAGGGTAAAAAAAAGATTGGTGTTGCAGGTACGATGGATATGCTTGTTATTGCCAAAAATGGTGATAATGTAGATATCTATATATATGATGTAAAGACAAGGCGTGGAGAGATGAATAATTCTACACTTGTCAAATATACAGACCAAGTAAACTTCTATAAACAAATACTTTCTTCAAATTCAGAGTATATAGCAGACAATATTGCTGGTATAGGCCTTATTGTGGCACAAACATTCTATGGTAAGAATGATGAACTTACAATGCAAGACTATGATGAAGTTGGCGAAAATTCTGATATAATAACATATGAAAACAGACCAATAGAGGGAACAAAGAATGAAATTAGTATAAGGCTTAGGTCTGAATTATATAAGAATGAAGGCAAGATACTGAAGCTTGATACAAGCAAGTATATAGAGAAAGAGAAATTTGATTTTACCGGACTCTCAGTAGAGGAAAAAGAAGCTATGGCTGGTCTTGGTGAAACAGATGCAGACTTGTTTGCAAAAGCTGGTAAAGAGATTAGAAAAAATGGCGAGGAGGAAATAGATTTTAGTGTAGATGAAACATATAAGAGAATGTCTGAAAACATTCCAATTGAGGATAACTCTTCATCTATGACTGAAAGAGAAAAAGTTTTCATTGGCAAGAGTATAGTAAAGTATATTTCATTCCTTGCAGACCAGCTAGCAACTGATGTGAATACAAAAATTGCAATATTTGGTGATAGGAATTTGCTTGGTCCAAATGGTGAGCCACAGTCTTCTTATGAAAACGATTATTTCATAGGAAAGAGAAACACGCTGATGACACAAGATGTATTTAACAGGCTTAAAAAATATCTTGTAGAGGAAACAGATTTCCTCAATCCAAATAGAGCAAGCGATGATGCTGTTGCAGAAAAAATGATTTATGCAGCAGAACATATTGATGCATTCATAAATGCTGCTTATGCAGAACTTTTGGATATTGAAAGAATTAGTATATCTGCAAGTGGTGATAGTAGTTTGGATAATGTAGATGCTGATACTCTTGAGGCATATGAAAGAGCAGAGCAAGCAGTTGAAGAAAGAGCTGCATATTCTATTGATTCAAGAGAGATAAGCTATCTTGGTTCTATTTCATCTGAATTTAAGAGGGGGCTTTCTAAAATATTCAATTATAAATATGATGAAGAAGGCAATGTTGTAGTAATTGATGGTGAGGTGCAATATGAAGAAGATGAGTGGGGATATGGAATACCGCAATTTATACCAAGGGCAGTTGTTATAAATAAACTATATGAGATATGCTATGGTCTTGGTGATTCAAGACAGATGATGAACGCCATTCAAGAAGAAGCGACAACTTACCCTTGGCTCTCTCAGGTTTATGAACTTATAAATAATAATACAGACCTTAAGAGACAGCTTTTCACTGTCTTCAGAAGAAACAAGAACAACTTTGAAAAGGTTATATCTGTTGATACTGAAAATGGTGATGCAATGTCTGCAATTCCTCTTAATTCAAGAGAAAAGGTAGATAGGATTATAAATGGCATAACAGCAAGGCTTAATGGTGAATATGTACCAAATATATTCAATAATGATAGAGCTGATGCGAATGGTGTGTTCACAATAGATTCTGATGTTCTTGAAGACTTGATTGATAGAGCAAAGAAACTAAACGGTCTTTCTGGAAAGAAGAAAACAAGAGAGATTGTAAGCATTCTTGACGACTTGGGAATAGATGGTATAGATAATGTAAGAAACCTTACAGGTAGAGAATCAAGAAAACTTATCTCTAATATTATAAACGCGCTATATCTTGATAAGTTTTCTGTTATAAAAACACTATCAAGACTTGAGAAGTCTGGCAAAAAGGTTTCTTTTGAAAAAGACCTATCTGTTAGCTATCGCAATCTCATAGAAGCAATAGCCCCGGTGCTTGATGAATCATCAGAATTGAGCACACATGACAACCAGAAAAACTATAGTGTTTACAGCGACCCAACAGCAATGAATACCATTATAGACAGACTTGCTGGTAGGGCTACTATTCCATATCTTGGTAAAGATGAGGTTCCGTCGAGAGAAGAGCTATATAATATGCTGTTTGCTGGTAAATATGATAAATACTGGCAATATAGTTATGTTATAAAAGACGAAGATGGATTACCAAAGAGAATATATTACTGTGATTGGCTCCAAAGTTTGAAAGATAACAATGATGGTGAAAGAGAGCTGTTCCAGCATTCAACAAATACCTCTGTGAGTGATACAGAATATCTCAAACAGAACAACTTCCTTTATGCTATGGGTGCTATATTTGAATATGCGGCACCATCAATGGCTGTTACCGGGAAGACAAGATTTTACACGGGAAAGAAAAATGTAGCAAAATACAGGATTCCAACACAGTCAGATAAACCAGCAAACGAATATATTCAATTCTTAAAAGTTCCGGCAAGACTTTCTGATGAAGAAGAAAATTACGGGCTTGATGAAATGAAGCAAACCATTGCTGATAAAGCATTTAACTATTTAAGGTTTGAGATAAGCAGAATGAAAATGCTTATTGACCACCTTAAAACAGATGATGGTTCTGGAGATATAGAACATTTTACACTTCCTCTTACACAAAAGAATATTGAATTAAGGAATGGGGCAAAAGTAACATTTGACCACCTTGTTGAAGATGGTAAGATGCTTGCCGATGGAACAAAGGTTGGCGGCAATACAGTATTTACAGGAATGAAATTCGAGTATCTGCCAATGCTTAATGATGAACTTATAGGAAAAACGGAGTATGGTCAGAAGATTATAGATGCAATAAATGGTGGAGAAGAAGAGCTTGAAGCCCTTAAAGATGGCTTCTTTAAGATATATTCAAATGCTATGGATAAGGAGTTTGGTAGGGTTTCTTCGTTCATAAAATCACACGGTGGTTATACTTTATTGCAAAATTCTATAGATGTATTATATGATGATGATACAACAGATGCATTCTTACAAGAATTTGTATGGAATGATACACTCGCTGCTATGAATATATTTAATCTTACTGTTGTTGACCCAGCCTTCCATAAGAATTCATCAGACCTTCAAAAGAGATTTGCAGAATTCCATGCATCAACATTAAGACCAAATCTTCTTGCTACATTTATGGAGAATGGAGTAGAAAAGAGGGTAAGTGACGGTAGATTGAGATATGTAGTTCTCGAAGATAGCTATAAAGATTCGAGTCTTGTTGATGATGTTGTTAATATATTCCTTGATGCGGCAAAGGAAGCAAAGGCCCAAGGAAATAATGTAAGAGCTGCACAATTGAGGGTTCTTGCCTCAAAAGCAAAGAAAGACTTCAAGGATATAATCCTTACAGATGGTCAAGCGTTTGGTTCTCCTACTGGATTCTGGAAGAAAATGCAGATGCTTGGGGATAATAACGAAGAATTCAATAGAGCACTTGAAAGAATTAAAAAGGGAGACTTCAACCTTAAAGACTATGAAATATGCATTCAGGCATTCAAACCATTTGTATTCTCACAAAGAGAGCAGAATATTGGTGGTTCTGATAGTCTTGTTCCAACACAGATAAAAGATAGCGAGGCAATGATTTATCTTGCAGGAGCTATAATGAAAGGTGCTGGAAAAACCGGATTAATACCAGCCCTATATAATATAATGGAGGATAGCCACTACGCAGACAAAGAACATTCTATATATAGAAACAATGGTATTGATATGTTTGTTTTCCATTCTGCCGTAAAGACTGGAGCATCAAAAATATTAAGTATAGATGGTGTTAAGCCAGAAAATATAGAGAAGGTTATAAGAGATACAATATATTCAAATGGTGAATATACAGACTATGTTCAGGATGTATCTTTTGAAGATTGGGGGAAACAGCAAGAGGTACCAGCTCACAATCAAGACAATGAGCAGGGAATGACATCACAGGGTAGAATTCTATCTGTTGGGGACCTTTCTGATACAAATGATTATAAGATTGCCGGAGAAAAAGAACCTGTATCAAAGAAGAAATTTCTTGATAGATATTTTGATTTACACAAGAGAGTATTTGAAAAGAGTATTGAGCTTGCTGGTAAAAAGCTTGGTCTTAATGGCAATAGACTTGAAAGAAATAAAAAACTTTCAGAAATACTTATCAACAATATAGCAAAGGATAACAAATATTCTGTAGAATTAAGAAAAGCATTTACTCTTGTAAATGGTGAATTTGTTATTCCTCTTGGAGATCCATCGCTTGGTGATAAGGTATATGGTGCAGTTCTCTCGTTAATAAAGAAAACAATTAACGATGAATTATATCCCGGAGGACCAACAGTTATTAGGAGCAGTGTTGGATTTGATGAAGACCTTCACTTCTTTAAAGATAAAGATGGTGGTTATACAGCAGAAGTATATGCATCATTCCCATCAAAGGTTATTGAAAATGCAATGACTTATGATAGCAACAACAAGAAGCATAAGAAAATAAAAGGGTATAATGATGGGGATATAATATCTGTTGCTGACGGTCTTAAGTATGGACTTATAACAGAGGATGATATTATAGGTATTGCTGACCGTATTCCTACCGAAAACAAGTATTCACAAATAAGATATAGGATTAAAGAATTCTTGCCAGAACAAGCTGGTGAATACTTTATTTTCCCAAAGGAAAAGACTATGCTTGGTGGCGATGACTTTGATATTGATAAGGTCTATCCGAGAAGAAAGTATAGAATTGATTATTCAAGGCTTCAAGAAATGGTTGAGAGTGGTGAGGCTGATGCAGAAGAACTGCATAAACAGATAGAGATTCTTGAACTTAAGAATGAAATATTTGATATGCAGTGGCAAGCTCTTGGACATAAATCTTCACTTACAAAACTCTTTAAGCCCGGTTCGTTCAAGACTCTTAAAGATATTGCAAAGGAGATAAATCCTGACTTTGGTCACGAAAACCACCCTTTGACATACTTCTCCTCACAGATGTTTTATCAGAAAGCAAATGCGGCTGGTAAACAATTTGTTGGTATAGCTGCACTTAACAATACGGCTCACACATTCTGTGAGATAGCACATACTGGATTTACAAGCATACCAGATTTTACAATTAATGGAGTATCATCGCAAGCCATGCTTGATAAAAATACTGGTGAATATATATTTGACCCTATGTATTCTGCATTTGATGGTTCTCTCATATCAGATACCGTATGTATGTTTGTTGGAGCATCGGCAGATAATGCTAAAGATGCTGTTCTTGGTGCACTAAATACCAATCCGGTCACAGCAAATGTGTTTATGGGCATGTTAAGAATGGGTATTCCACTAAGAACGGCCATTTATATGATGAATCTTCCGTCCGTAAAGGCAATTTCAGAGCAGGCTGAATATAGCGGCGATAGATTTGAGGATGTTCTTTCATTACTTGAAATATCAGAAAATGGCGGCAGTAATCCTCTTTATGAGTCAAAGAATATTACAGACGAGACTCTGTTTGATAGAATAAAAGCAAATGATGGCAATATGGAAGATATAGATATTGCTGTGCTTGAGCTTCTTAAAGACCTTGTTCCATATTGTAATGCTATAAGGGCAGTTACTGATAGAACCGCTGTTAACTCTACAAAGAACGCGGCTCATAAGAATGCTTATGATGCAATGCAAAGAAAACTCAAAGCTGAAGAGTTTAAAAACAGAAACTTTGATGAGGCTGAGCTTCTTGGGGAAACAGCATTAAATATAAATAGAGAAATACCATTCCTTGGTACGCTTTCAAGTATAAATACAGATTTTATACCAAGGGTTTTTGAATCATTCTCACCAATTTTTAGCAGAGAATTCAAGAATGATGATGGCACTGGTGTTCTTGATAGATTTATGGCAGCTGGTTATAAAGCTGGCCAGATGAATGAGAAGACACTAAAATCAATACTTAATGCTTGGCTTGTATACAAAGCATCAAAGTTTGGCATTATTGACATGGGCGCAAAAGCGAGAAGGGATAGAATATATAAGTTCCCAATATCTGAATTCAGACAAATCTCTGGTTCTGCTGGTAATAATATGTTTATACAGAACATTCTTACCGGAAAGATGAATGGTAAATATCCTATAATATCGCTGTCTTTCAAGAGCTCGAGGTTTACAAGGGAAACAATTGATGATATTGCAGCATCTTACGCAGACCTTTCAGGAAATGATGAAATGAGACCATTCCTTAATGACTATCTTGATTATATGCTTACAAGGTTTGGTTTTATGTTCTCACCATTCTCTTCGATGACAATCACACCGAATATTGAAAAGCTGAGATATAAGAAATCAAATGGAGTATCGCCATATGTAGATATATTTTCAAAAGATGCTTCAGATGCTTCATTTGGTGACTTTGTTATTCAGTTTGCAAGAAACAACATATATTCACCTCTTTGGTTCTCAACATCGAAAGAAAATATTTCAAGCCAATCAAAGGATGGTAATACAATCACAATTCCAGATTATCTTGAAGATGCCGTAAATAACAGAGGTAGTGTTGGAATCAGAATTGGAAAAAGTTTGTATATTGCAACCGGAAAACATGATGATGATGGTAATGCAATATACCAGAAAACATCAAGGCTTGGCGTTCCTAATCAATTTATGGAATACAATGCAAATGAAGATGGTGAAAAGATGGAAACTGTTATAACAAGAAGTAATAATATGCAACAACAAAAAGCTTATGTTTCCATGTTTACACAGGATGATGAAGATTCTGACCCAGATTCAGAAGAGCAGGTAGAGCCACAGGAAATAGGTGCTAACGACAGAGATGATGCAACAGAATCATATAGTGTTGATTGGTTTGAAAAGATGAGAACATCATCTAACTTCAAATCACTCATTAGCGATGCTGGATTTGATATTGAATTCTTTAACAGACCAGATGAAAATGCACTGCTTAATGCACTCACAAGACTGTATAAATCAGCAGAAAAAGCTGGTATAAAGAATAAGCATTCAGAAATAATGAAAGAAATTAAAGATAAGATTTGCTAATATGGCTGGAATTAGTTGTGAAAGAATACCCCAAAAGGCCTATGGAGCAGGGGAAAGTACACTCTTTAACGAGCTGTTAAAAATAACTGGAAACAACAGACAAAAAGTAAAGGAGCTTTACGGCTTGTATATGGATTCAGACCTTATGAAACACATGGGTGTTCCAGTAGGTCAGAATGAACCATCAGCAGTTGAGTTTATTGATAAGCTCGGTCTTGTGAATGAAGTTGTTTCAGAAGCTGGTTATCCAGATTACATAAACAAAAAGGAAGGCCTTGGAGAAGCTGTTTATAGCTCTTGGATAGAGTCGGCTCAAAAAATTTTTGAACTGCAAGAATCTTATCCAAACTCAGTATTTATTATATCAGAAACTGATAATGGATTTAGGATTAGCTCTGTTGTAAATACAGAAGAAAACAGGATAAAAGCACAAGAGCAACAGGCTCTTGCAAACCTCAATTCAAGGCTTATATCATATATGAACAGCCTTGGTTTTACAACAAGCGAGGTTGATGGAATTGGGGGTTCCGGTAAATTTTCTCCATTATCCGCAAGAAAAAATGCAGAAAACCTTATTGAGATTATAAAACTATCAAAAGGCATTTCTGGCCAAGAAGCTCTACCAGAAGAATTTTCACATCTTATATTTGAGGGTATTCAGAATAGTACAATAGCACAAAGGCTTATATCTTATCTTACAAATAATGATGGTTTGATAGAGCTTGCCCTTGGTGATACATACAATGAATATAACAGAAGATATAATGGTGATAGAAATCTTCTTGCGAGAGAGGTTGCAGCAAGACTTATAGCACAGAATATTGCAGACAGAAACGGAATATCATCTGGCATATCTTATATATCAAACAGGTTTCTTGACTATGTTTCAAATATATTCAAGAAAGGTAATGAGTCCGATGTAAGAAGAATGCTTCAAGACCTCAATGATTCAATAAACAAGATAGTAAACGATATTGCAAGTGGCGATATAATAAGCTATTTTGATGAAAGCCTTGTTCTGAATGCAAGGGAAATGTATAGGGTCGAAGGTGAGGTTAATAAAACAAAAGAGATTGCAGAAAATGCTTTAAAGTTGCTTGCCAAGCGAATTAAAATCTTGAATCTAAACAAGAAGGATGGTAAGATAGATAGTGCTGACATGATTGCCTATGATGAAATTAAACAGGCAATAGAGAAGCAAAAATATGCAAAGAGTATATCTGAATTTCTCCAATATTCGCTTGATGATGTAAAGGAGATATATAGAAAAATAAAAACCTTTAAAGAGATAATGTCATCCCCGTCTGCAACTGTTAAGCAGATGAAATCTTCTTTCTCTGTATTAAGAGACCTTGAAATACTTCTTGATGCATATTCTCCTATTATAAAGCAACTTTCAACAATTTCTGAAGATTCTCAAATAGTAAGCGAGTTGCCAGAATCGAGTATAAATGATATAGAAAAATCATCAAAAGAAGTAAACGACATACTCGATAAACTATCTACTGTAGATAAAGAATTTAGGAGTTCTGTCCTTCTTAAATTCTATAGAATGTTCTGGGGCGACGATAAAGAGATAAATGGAAAACTTATAAAACTTGAGGACATACTTCAATCAAATATAGGTGATACAAATGTAATGGGCAGGCTTATCAATTCAATGTCAAATATGCCAGACCCATTGCTACAGCTTGTTGATATAGTATATAAAAACCAAAGGAATCAAAGAGATAATAATGTGTATGAGATTCAGCAAAGACTTGCACTGATACAGAAGAAGCTTGTCCAGCAAACGGGTAGCAGGGATACATCTTTTATGTATGTATATGAAGATGGAAAACCAACCGGTATGATAAAAAGCGACAGGGATTATTCTGCATTCTATAAAGCAAAGCATGAATATTATCTATCTATAAAAGAGAAGGGTCTTTCTCCAGAGAAGTTATCAGCAAGACTTCATACTTGGGTTATAAGGAACACCGAAAAGGTTGGCAATGAAAG
>Ga0247611_10008076_pt1 | contig 13051 bp, 9 predicted proteins | sample 177DNAGHGhighgp2_FD_192422 | JGI IMG/M metagenome (GOLD analysis project Ga0247611, IMG submission 192422) | Sheep rumen microbial communities from Palmerston North, Manawatu-Wanganui, New Zealand - 1770 DNA GHGhigh gp2 | ecosystem: Host-associated > Mammals > Digestive system > Stomach > Rumen ... | reverse complement strand
AAATTGGGATTTGTTCTTCTCTGAAGAAAGAAGTGATAACGGAGAAAAAACAGGTATCCTAGGTAAAGAAACAACAACTAAGTTATCCAATAAAATGACAACACTTGATCATGAATATGTTTCTGGAGATACAGTAACATTTAATCCAGCAGATTCAATGAGAATGGGTGTAAGATCAAATGACTACTTTAGAATTTATGAACCTGAGGTTGGTTTAGGTAGCGCAGCTATTCCTGGAGCTGACCCAGATGGTGAACATTCATTCACAAAGAATGCAATGATATCTTATTACAATAATCTATATCCAAAGGCACCATTTATAGAAGGTGAATTTGTAGACATGTATAATGAAACATATGAAGGCTTCCATACAATTAGAAATAATGGAACTGAATCATGTTATACACTTGAAAGACTTCATAAGTTTGATTATACGAATGATATAGAAAATCATTACGAAGACTTAAAATTAACTTTCGTAATGTGGTTAGAGGGTTGGGACGCCGACTACTTTGATGGCATTAATTCAACTGATGGTTATAATCCATCTAAGTTTAAAGTTAATTTAAGCTTTATAGTAAAAGAAAGTAATGATTAGTAGTTACCTAAAATTTTAAAAAGGAGGTATGTGATGAAGCACCTTAGAAAAATTATATACGGAATAACTACAGCAGCTCTATTGGTAGCAACATTTACTACCTCGACATATGCTTGGTTAAACTTCTCAGCAAAAGCTGAAGTATCAGGATTTAGCTTCACAGCTACATCAGGATTAGGTTTCCAAATCTCAATTGATAATGAACATTATAAAAGTAGATTGACAGCAAATGAAGTTAAATATTCAATGTTAATGTCATTTAGACCTGATATATATTCATTAGATGAGACTGGTGAGAAGTTATACAAGGTTAATGAACTTGGCCAAAAAGTAGAAATGACTTCAGAAGAAGTAAATCAAGATATTACTGATAATATCCAACTTCTTCCAGTTACTACAAAGAATGGTAGAGATTTCACAAACCTATTTGAGGGTAAAACTTATGTTTCAGATGGAAAGTATCTAGAATTCTATGTATATTTTAGAACAACATCTAGACTAGCCTCAGATGATCTAACATATGATATATACTTAAATGGTGAGGATAAAGTTGGTGATGGTGGTGAAGTATTAAGCCCAGTATCAATTACTTCGGCAACAACACAAGTATCACTAAGAGCTGATATGAACACTATAGGTTATGATCAAGTAACTCATGAAAAGAGTTTGAGAAATTTAACTCGTGGTGAAGTTATAGAAGTTTATTCCTCAAATGCTTTAAGATTCTCTACAACTGAAAGTGCTAATATGGTTACCAAAGATGGTTCTGGTAATCCAATCTATGAATTGGATGATCAAAACAATCCAAAGTTGGATGAACAAGGAAATCCAATTCCTGTTATGGCATATCAAACTGTAGAAGATTCATCCTTAATCTTTGAATTAAATGATACAGAACATTTATATAAAGATTTAGGAAGTTATGCTTCAAATTATGATGAGTCTACATCACCTTACAGTGAAAAGTATTACTTATATTCATCAAATTGTAATGCGATGTATACTTATTATAATAGATTAAAAACAAAGGCTCCGCTAACAAGCAGATTACCTGATTATGAGTCTTTGCCAACAACTATTAAGTCTCTAACAAATAAAGATGATGCTGGAAATCTAATCTATGATAAGATTACAACATTATCAAGTGGAGAAGATGCTAAGAAAGTTACATTTAGATTTTGGTTAGAAGGTTGGGACGCCGATTGCTTCGATGGGTTAACTAATAATATAAGTGTAGGCTTATCATTCGGATCTAAGAAAGTAAATTAGTTAGAATGACGAATACGTTTATGAAATTAAGATATTATAATAAAATTTAAAAAGGAGAAAAAATTATGAAATTAAAAGGTTTATCAAAAATCGCAATCGCTGGTGCAGCTTTAGCAGCTACAGCAGCTACATTAGGTACTTCAACATATGCATGGTACGTATCAAATGATAACGTTGCTATGGATGGTGTTACTGGTGCAACAGCTGGTACAGAAGTTGGATCTAACTTAATTATCGCTGGTAACTTAGTTACTGCAGATGGTGATGCACCATCAATTTATGGTCCATCAGTAAGCTTAACTGCAGCTGGTGATAGAACAGCTTATGAAAAAACAGATGGAACATCTGATAGTTTATTCTTAGCAGAAGCATTAAATCCTCAATCAGCAGAAGATATTACTGCTTCAACTATTGCATGGAAAAATGCGGATGGTACAGCAAATAATACACCTAGATTCATTGAATTTAAGGTTTGGGTTAAGAATTCAAAGGATGCAACTATCGTACCTGAATTTGGTATTGAAAATGCAACTACAGATGCTAATTTAAAAACTCAAACAGCTTATAACCCTCAAGGTTTACCAACTAAGAAGGCTGGTGCTGATACTGCTGTTAAGTCTGGTGATTCTTTTACTGTAGATGCTATTCAAGCTTTACGTATGGAAATTACTAAGAAATCAGCTGTAACATACTCTACTCCTGAAACAGAAATATATAAAGTTGCTGAAATGGCTAAGACTACGGCTTTAAATGGTACATATACAACTGATGCAACAAAATTTGCAACAGGTGGAGATGCAAACCTATATTATAAGAACATGAAAAATGCCGTTGCATATAATACAACTGCTGATACTGGTGTTTCAAAAGATGTTTCTGGTGCTGTTTATTCAGGTGAAAAGGAAGCATGGTCTAATTTTGCAGTTAAGGCTGATGAAGATGTATTAGTTTCATTTAGAATTTGGCTTGAAGGTGCTGACAAGGATTGTTGGGATTCATGTATTAATCAAACTTTCAATTTCAATTTGAAGTTTACAGTTTATAAAGAGCAAAACAATCAACAAACTAATCCATAATAATTGACTGTAAATTACTATTGATTAAACAATTATTCATTTTAAGGGGATAGGGATTTCCCTATTCCCTTAATTATAATTATGTTTACTTTAACATACTAAATGACTAATAAATTATTTATTAGTAATTATATAAAACCCATCTATATTCAATTATTGATATTGATTTATGAGATATTATTCTAGTGCTATAGTATTGTGTTATTTCAGGTTACGTAGCTGCTATAATACTCTATAGCATAGTCGTTTAGTATCTAAAGTAAATATGAGTATTTAATAAAAAATTCTTAGATAAGGAGGAGACTTAAGTTGAAGAAATACTTTAATAAGTTTACTATGAGTATTCTTATGGTTGGATTATCATTATTAACAATGGTCGCAACAACATATGCTTGGGTCGGCCTATTATCTAATTCGACACTTGATCAATTTACCATTAATGTAAAAGAAGCTACTGAAGATGATTCTGATTATGGTATTGAAATGTCTTTGACAGGCGAAAAAAATACTTTTTCAGATACAATAGATCTAATTGAATTAAAAAAACAGATTTTAATGAATACAGAAATGTATGATGTATCTGAATTGGATACAGAAAATAAGGTTAATGAAGTTTTTAGAAGACATAGAATGAACCAATGTACAGCACATATAAGTCAATATGATGATCGTTATTTTGATAGATTCACTGATATGGGTGGTGTACGAACAAATAATTATTTTAAGTTTGATTTATACATTAGTATTTTCAAAATTGGTTCTGAAACTGATCATGAAGCTACTCTTGCTTTGGATTTATATTTAAGAAATCATGTTTTATCTAGTGATGTTGTATCTTTTACACCTATGATTGATATTAAGTTCCCTAGTACAAATCCTGCTGGTCAAACTTATTTAGGCAATCCTGATGTTATTAATAGTTTACCTTTGGGAACATTAATCGGAGAGAATAAGTTATATATGGATCCGTCTTCAGCTTGCAGGTTATCTGTTCAGAGATATACTGTAGTTGATAAGTATCAAGTTGATCAATATCTATATGCAAACAATATTGAAGATTTATATATTTATCAAAACGGAACCCCATATAAGAATCCAGCAACTAACAAGTATGAATATGATAAATGTTATCCAACATATAATTCAGAAACTGGTGTATATGATTTTGGTGGAATATTACCTGATGATTATAATTATGCTCAATTGTATCATAATAATTTGATGAAAAGTCCTGTTGGCGTAGTTACAAATGAAATGTTAAATCGTGGTGATTTAATATTTGCTGATGATGGTGATATTAACCATATAATTGATACATCATGCGGAGTTACAACATCAAAGATGGTTAAATTTACATTCTGTTTCTGGTTTGAAGGATGGGATTCAGATTGTTATATGGCTGTAGACAATAAAACTGTTAATGTTAATCTTGAATTCTCAACAAAGAACCCTAACGATAACTAATAGTTAATAAAGTGTCATGTGTTATTAACAATGACACTTTTAATTTTTTAATTTATATTTATGTATAATTATATATAATTATAAATATTTACTTTAATATTTAAATATGTTAAAATTTATTAAGAGTATATTTTAATTTTAAAATAGAAAGTACGAGGTGTTTCTATGGAAGAAGTTAAAACTGAAGTAGTAACTGATGAAGAAAAAAAGAATAAAGTACCGAAAACAACAAAACAAAAAGTAATGTTTGGATTAAAAATTGCTGGTAACGTTGTCTTTTATGCTTTAATTATTGCTTTATTCTTATTTTCATTAATGAATATTAGAGGTGGAAATGGTAGACAAGATTTCCCTAACTTATTTGGTAGTGGTATTTTAACTGTTAAATCTCCATCTATGAGCCATTATGATGCTAATGGTAATTTAAAATCAGATGAATTATTCAAAAATTATAATATAAAAGATGGTTTTACAACTGCAGATTTATTACATGCGAAAACATTTAGTAAATCTAATGCCAATGATTTAAAAGTTGGTGATGTAATAGTATTCTATGATCCTGATATTAAAGATCCACAAACTAGTGAAAAAGGTTGGTTAAATACCCATAGAATTGTTGTAATACATAAAGATTCATCAAATAATGTTGATTATGTAATAGCTGAAGGTGATTATTATTACTATGATCAACAATATGATAAAATTACTGATGAAAAAATAAAGTATGAAATGGAATCTAGAGGAACAGTTCAAAATGTTTCTCTAGATAGAATTAAAGGTATAGTAACATCTGTTAATAAGGGTGGAGCTGCATTCTTTAAATGGATTCAAAGTAGTTGGTTATGGATATTTGTATTCCCAGTTGCTTTATTATTAGCATTTGAAATTTTCTTAGTAATTAAAAATATTCTAGCTTATCGTAAAGAAAAGTTAGGCTTAAATAATGGTCAAGTTACTGATGAAGATAGACAAAAGATGCTTGAAGAAGAAAAAGAAAAACTAAGAGCTGAATTATTAGCTGAACTTCAAGCTCAGGGTTTAGCTCCTAAGACTGAAGAAAATAAACCTGAAGAAGTTAAAGAAACTGAAACAGTAGAAAATAATGAAGTTCAAGAAGAAACTCAGAAAGAAGAAATAAAAGAAGAACAAAAGGATGAACCTGTTGTTTTAGAAGAAAAAGTAGAATCTAATGATTCTAATGAAGAAGTAGTTGAAAATAATAACGAAGAAAAATCTGAAGAAAAAGCTTCAGAATAAAATAAATCATTAATTAGTAAATAAGGAGTTGATGATATGGCTGGATTTGCACAATTTTATGTTCAATTCTTGCAAGACTTATGGAAGAATATATGTGATTGGTTCGTAATGCATATTACCATAATCGTAAAAATCTTTAAAGGAGACTGGTTCGATGCCGGTGGATATTTTGATACATTAGGTAACGCCATCGGAGATTGGAATGCATTTGACTATATAGCTTTCATTTTAGTTCTAATCATTAATGTTGGTTTTATAGCTCTAATGTTTGTCTTGTTGTTCCAACTAATTAAACGTTATGTACGTTTTGTTAGACGTGAGGTAGACAAAGATGTATTAGTTGAAGAAGTTTCATTATTAAACCAAAAGGTTGTTGAATTAATTGATGAAAAGAATAAGATTTTAGCAATGCGTGTTTCACAAATTGGTGCTGGTACTCAAGGTGTAGTTGATTATGAAGGTCAATCTGGTAAGAAAAAGGCTGAAAATGAATCAAGATTCTCTAAACTTATTCAAGTTGACCAATTAGCTGCTGAAAATCCTAGAATTACAGTTATGAACCAAACTGATATGCTTGATTTAGCTGACTTAGTAGATAGATTTATTAATTATTCAGCAAGTCAATTAAAGCTTTTCTATACAAGAGATATTATTGCTAGATGGTTTGCTGGTTTAGCAACATCTAAAGTATTAATTCTAGAAGGTATTTCAGGTACAGGTAAAACATCATTACCTTACGCTATGGGTAAATTCTTCAATAATGATACAGCTATTATTTCAGTTCAACCATCTTGGCGTGATAGAGCTGAATTATTAGGTTACTTAAACGAATTTACTAAACGTTTCAATGAAACAGACTTCTTAAAAGCTGTATATGCTGCTTCATATTCTGATACTATTAACTTAATAGTACTAGATGAAATGAACTTAGCACGTATCGAGTACTATTTCGCTGAATTCTTATCAGTAATGGAAATGCCAGATCCAAATGAATGGAAAATTGATATAGTTCCTATTTCTGAATCTACAGACCCTAAGAACTTAATCAATGGTAAGATTTTGATTCCACAAAACTTATGGTTCATTGGTACAGCCAACAAGGATGACTCTACATTCACAATTACAGATAAGGTTTACGACCGTGCTGTTGCGATTGCTATTAATAAAAAGGCTGACTTTATAGATGCTCCTTATACAGACAATATCTCAATGACATTTGAGTATTTAGATGACTTATTCAAAAGATATCAAAATGGTTTCCAATTATCAGAAATGTCTAGTCAAGCATTCTCTGAACTTGATGAATTTATTCAAGAAAAATTCAAGATTGCATTTGGTAACCGTATTATGAAACAAATCAAATTATTCGTACCAGTTTATATGGCCTGCGGATTTAGTGAATTTGATGGTTTGGATTATATGTTAACATTTAAGATTTTAAGAAAATTTGAAATGTTAAACTTAACTTTCTTAAAGAAAGAATTAGATGAATTAACTTTATTATTAGATAAACTATTTGGTAAAGATCAATTCTTAGTTTCAAAAGGATTTATTCAAGATTTAAAGAAATTAGCTTAATTCTAATAATAAAAGATGAAATGAGTGTGATTTTATGGCAAAAGATGATTTTAATAATAACGAACTTGAAAATTATTATTCTAAGATATATTCATCTTTAGAAAATAACACACTAGAGGACCCTTTTGGTAAATATGTATTAGCCAGAATTAAAGGTGGTCAAAAAACTGTTTTAAATAAGACACAATCAGAAATTAGAAATTTCGATATGTCTTTCTTGGATATTATTGAATCAGTATATCCAGCTATCTTAAAGATAATGAGAAATCCTAAAAAATCTTTAAGATATGAAACAGAAGTAGTTGCTGTAGAAAAAGCTAAAAAGGTAAATGCTGATACAGTTAGACATTTATCAAGCCATACTCATTTAATTAAAGAAATAAAACAAAATGGAGACGTTATTCCTTCTAAAGTTCAAACTACATATGCTGAAGAAGAATTAGCTATTTATGAAAATAGATTTATTAAATCTCTAGTAAAAAGAACTGAAATCTTCCTTGAACGTAGATATGAAGTAATGAAGGTATCTCTAGAATCATTTGAAACTGAAAGATTAAAAGTTAAAAATGAATTTAAAATGAGTGGTCAACAAGTTACTGTTGATTTAGATATTCAAATCAAAAACGACTTAACAACTAACGTTGAAACAACAAAAGAACAATATAATAGATTATTATACATTAGAGAAATGATTCAAGGTTTAAAGGGTACTGAATTCATGAGAGCTTTAGCTAAGGCTCGTGATGTACTTCCTCCTATCATGAAGACTAATGTAATATTACATAACCCTGATTTTAAATTATGTTATGGTTTATGGTTATATCTAGATAGAGTAGATAGTATTGCCACAAACATTGATGTTAAAGAAAAGACTTATAAATATCCTCAAGTATTCGATAATGATGTTAATGAGGTTATGACTATTGCCTTAACAACATTCATTAAAAATAGAGGCATTGAAGGAATATATTCTTCTAAGAAATTACCTCAAATTAAGGCACCTAAGCCACAAGTTGACACTTCTGTTGGTGATTTGGAACTAAACTTAGATGCTGATAACAAGAAGCTTGAAGATTATACAATGAATGAGCTTTTATTATCAAAAACAGCTGAATACTTTGGAGACAGCTTCAAAGGTATTTCACAAACTGGTGCGACATTCAATGAATCTATAAGAGTTGTTTATAGACAAATGCTTGATATGTTGGATCAAATTTATCCTGCTGTATTTGGTATTTCTGATGATGAATTAGAATCAAAGGACTTATACGAACAATTAGAGTATGCTAGACGTCAAATGATGATAAATAAGATTGTTCGTCAACAAAAACAAATGAACCTTGCCCATATGGGTAGAGAAGATAAAAGAATTGAAAAGGTTATTGCTAAATTAGAGGAAAAGATTAAGCGTCAAGAAGCACGTGAACGTGAAAAACAAGAGCGTGAACGTCAAAAGGCTGAAGCTGAAAGATTGGCTCAAATTGAAAAGCAAAAGGCAATTGAAGCTAAGAAGCGTAAGCTTGAACAAGATGCTATCAAGAAAGCTCAAGAACTTGAAATTAAGCGTCAAGAAATGCTTAAGGCTGAGAACCAGAAGAGTGCTAAGCGTAGAGAAGAAATGGCTCGTATTTACGATGCACATGCTAAGAAGCGTGAGCACTTAAAGGAGGTTCAAGCAGAAGAAAACAAGAACTTCAAGGAAATGACTCCTCAAGATTATGCTCAAGCAGAACCAACTGCTATTCCACGTATTAAACGTGATGAATTCGATGAGATGACTGATGAGGAATTAAGACAATTACTTGAAGAAAATGAACTTCTTGATTCTATTCCTGAAATGAAGCCAGAGCCTAAAGAGGAGCCTAAAAAGGATGAAAAGCCAGCTCCTACAATTCAAGCTAAGAAGAAAGAACCTAAACCTGCTCCTAAGAAACAAAAGAACACTGATGATATCGATTTAGATAACTTAAGTGATGATGACTTAGATGCATTACTTGCTTCTAATGGTATCTTAGGTGATGATGTTAATTTCACAGCTGCGGATTTAGCACCTACTAAAGATGAAAATGAAGAAGAAATCGATGATTTACCAGATGATATCGGAGATATTTCTGATGAAGAATTAGATGCTTTATTAGATGAAAACGGAATAGATAATATTAATGCTGCTTTAGACGACAAGCCAGTAGAGAAGAAAAAACCTACTATAGCTAAGAATAAGAAAAAGCCTGAACCTGAGGCTGAAGCTAAGCCAGAGCCTATAGCTGAAGAACCTGTTGAAGAACAAGCTCCAAAAGAGGAAACTCCGGCTGAAGAATCTAAAAATTCTTCTGAACCAGATGATTTAGGTGATATTTCTGATGAAGAACATGACGAATTACTAAATGAAAATGGTGCCGAAGATGAAAATTCAGAGCCTGAAGCTAGTGAGGAGACTAATGACGAGCCTATAGAGGAAGCTGAACCTGAAAATGATGTTAATGAAGAGGTGGAGTCTAAACCTACTCTAGATTCTGAACCAGAAGAAACTTCAGATGAAGATTCTAATGATGAAATAGATGATATTTTAAATGAAATCCCTGAAGCTGATGAAGCGCAAGATGAAGAAACTCCTGAGGTTGATGAAAATCTTAACCAAGAAGAGGAAGATGACCTTGATGCTTTATTGAATGAGATTCCTGAGGCAGAAGAGGATGAAGAAGAACCTTCAAAGGAATCTTCTAGTGATGATGATTTAGATGATATCTCTGATGAGGATCTAGAAGCATTATTAAAAGAGAATGGTATGATTTAGTGGTGATGTCTTTATGACAAATACTAAAAAGAAAATAAAAACTAAAACATTAATTGGCTATATAGTAAGCATTATTTGCTTACTATTATGCTTATATATTACTGTTGAGGTTATTGTTGCGAGTAATCAAAATAGGCCTCCTAGGATATTTAATATAAGTGTTACATATGTACCTACTGAATCTATGGAGCCTACTATTAGCTCTAATAGCTATATTATGTTTCATGGAACATCATTTGATGATGTTAAGGTAAAAGATAGTAATAATGAAGGAGATATAATCATTTATTATTCTAAGAAAAATGATTTTTATATCGTTCATAGAGCTATTGGAAGAGGAATAGATGAAAATGGTAATAAATACCTTATTTGTAAGGGAGATAATAATACAGTATCTGATGCTGAAAATGTTTATCCTGCGATGGTATATGGTAAATATATGACTACAATAGGGTTTATGTCTATTTTTTCAGGTGGTGTTAATACGAGTGCTGTTTTTGTTATTTTAATAATAATATTCATAATTATGGTTGCTATGCAAGTAACATCAATGGTTATTAGTGTTAAGAAAGAAAAACTTAAAGAATCTAAGAAGGAAGAAGAAAACAGAATTAGAGAAGAATTAAAAGCTCAAATTCTTAAAGAAGAATTAGAAAAATTGAGAAATCAAAATAATACTAATTCTATAGATAATAATTCAACTTCTGATGATAATACGAAAGAAATAGATTCATAAAATGTTCGAGTAATCGAACATTTTTTCTTTTTATTAGGGTATATGTTTTTTAACAATTTTTCTCAAAAAATAGTCCGTTTTTAGACGGACTTTTTTAATTTTTAACTTTTTTTATATTTTTTTAAAATAATTTACAAATTTTTGGAGTTTTCTCACTATCATTTAATGTATTAAAAAAAAGGAGGTGAGGAATTTGAACAAAAAGGATATTATTTTGAAAAAAGTATTAAGTAATAATGAACGCTTTGCGAGTATATTTAATAATTATTTCTTTAAAGATAATAGAATAGATCCATCAAAGCTTAAGGATTGTAATATTGAATTAACTAATGAATCAGTAAATGGAGAATATTTTAATAGATTAAGAGATTTAATTAAAGAAGGTTTATTTAAAACTGATGATAAGAATAATAATTATGTATTATTTGGTATAGAAAATCAAACATCTATAGATAAATATATGGCATTTAGAATAATGTTATATGATGCGTTATTATATGATTATCAATTAATGAACTTTAAAAACAATAAAAAAGATGCTAAAATAAAGTTGAAGCCAGTAATAACATTAGTTATTTATTATGGAACTAAAAAATGGAAAAATAATTTAGATATCCATAGCTTCTTTAAATTAGACCCTAGTTTAAAAGAATATATTCAAAATTATAAAATTAAATTATTATCAGTAAATGAATTAAGTCTTGAAGAATTAGAATTATATAATAATGATATAAAACAATTATTTAAATTTATTAAGATGTCTAATACAAAAGAAGGAATAAAAGATATTTTAACTGATAATGACTTTAAAGAAGTAAAAAAAGAAATCGCAGAAGCGATAAAGATTATTACAGATTCAGACATTAAATTTAATGAAGGAGATGACGAAGTTAGTATGTGTAAAGGATTAGAAGAATTCAAAAAGGAAGCTATGCTTGAAGGAAAACTTGAAGGTAGACTTGAAGGCAAAGAAGAAGCTAGACATGAAGTAGTTAAAACGATGCATAGTAATGGTTTTGATATTAAAACAATAGCTAAAGCATTAAGCTTAGATATTAACTATGTCAAGCTGGTATTAAGTAAGTAATATTTCAGTTAAAAGACCTGAGCGTTAACTCAAGTCTTTTTTCTTCAATTGACAAATACTAGGTATTTGATTTAAAATTAATTTATAAGATTACTATTTTAAATTAATAATTTGTGGAGGCTATATGAAAAGATTAGTAACAAGAAGCGATTTCGATGGTTTAGCATGCGCTATGATGCTAAAAGAATTAAATTTAATTGATGATATTAAATTTGTTCATCCTAAGGATGTACAAGATGGTAAAATCGAATTATCAGAAAATGATATTACTACAAACCTACCTTATGATCCAAGAGTAGGTATAGCATTTGATCATCATGAAAGTGAAGTAGATAGATTAAAAGCTATCTCAACAGGTGGCAAATTAATCATTGATCCTAATGCTAAGAGTGCTGCAAGAGTTTTATATAATTATTATGGTGGTAAAAAGGCATTTCCTAGAATTAGTGATGATTTAATGGCAGCCGTAGATAAAGCTGATTCAGCTGATTTTACAATTGATGATATTTTAAATCCTAAGGATTGGGTTTTATTAAATTATATTATGGACCCTAGAACAGGTTTAGGAAGATTCCATGATTTTAGAATTTCTAATTATGATTTAATGATGGAATTAATTAGTGAATGCTTAGTTCATCCTATTAATGAAATAATGGAATTACCAGATGTAAAAGAAAGAACTAAATTATATTTTGAACAATCTGAATTATTTAAAAAGCAATTACAAGAAATAACTAAAATACATGATAAAGTAATAGTTATTGATTTAAGAAATCAAGATGTTATTTATGCTGGTAATAGATTTATGGTTTATGCAATGTATCCTGAAATTGAAATATCAGTACATGTTGCGTGGGGATTTAAAAAACAAAATACTGCTGTTATGATTGGTAAGAGTATTATCAATAAGAATTCTAAGGTTGATATTGGTGAATTATGCTTAGAATATGGTGGTGGAGGCCACGCTAATGCTGGTACATGTCAATTAGATAATGATAAGGTTGATAATGAATTACCTACTATCATTGCTAAACTTAATGGTAAAAAATAAAATGGACTTTCAAAGAGGCTGCTGAAAATGGTATGTATTTTTCGCGGTTAAAATTAAGTCAAAAATAAAAATGAAGATTTTATGATTTAAAAGTCATAATTTCTTCATTTTTTTGTTATATTAAGTGGAAAACGAAGGTAT
>Ga0247611_10008075_pt1 | contig 13051 bp, 17 predicted proteins | sample 177DNAGHGhighgp2_FD_192422 | JGI IMG/M metagenome (GOLD analysis project Ga0247611, IMG submission 192422) | Sheep rumen microbial communities from Palmerston North, Manawatu-Wanganui, New Zealand - 1770 DNA GHGhigh gp2 | ecosystem: Host-associated > Mammals > Digestive system > Stomach > Rumen... | reverse complement strand
GGTGGAGTAGTAAAAATAGTCGGCATCAACAGAAAGGAGAACGCATAATGAGTGATCCAATTCGTTCAATCAGTCAGAACAACTTCATCTTGGCAGATCAGAAAGAGGTGAGTCATGACAACACGCTCTCAGGAAATGGAACTCCAGAATCTCCTCTTGGACTGAATGAGACAGTGCTATGGAGCAATGCTTCTGGTGCAACAGCTGGTGACTTTCATTTGTCTGAATCAGTTAAGCACTTCGAAAAAGTTAGAATAACTCATGGAGACCGTTGGGCGCCTAATCTTAGAATGTTTTCACCAGATTCTACTTTTGAAGTAAGTCTATTTGACACTTATTGGGGTGCATCTATCATAGCTACAGAGATGGAAAATAGCAATCTAGTGAATACTGATAATACTACTCATTTTTCTGTAACTCCAGTAACTTTGACTAACGATAGTACCATACACATCGGATCTTCTAAGGTGACATTCCTATTCACTCCTACTTCACAAGGTAACATTACAGGAAATCACAAGGTAGAGGATGCTATTCTAGTCTACAAGATAGTCGGCATCAACAGAATCGCCAATAACTGACAGAGGTTCACACTCAGATGAAGATCGCATTCAAGAACAGCAAGATCCTGATGATCAATGGAAGAACTCTGACTCCAGTGCCTGGAATAGGACCTGGACCTGAGCCACCACAGCCGACAGTGTACACAGTGACTATCGTTCAGCCAACTGGTGGAACGATCACTGCATCTCCAATTTCTGGCACAGCTGGTACAGTCATCACACTTTCACAGACTCCAGACAGTTCATACACTTTCGACAACTTCACAGTCAATGGAGTCGCTATCTCCGGAAACACATTCGTACTCAATGGAGATGTCACAGTATCAGCTTCTTACACTGAGCAGCCATACGTTCCAGACCTCTATGCTACAACACCAGACGTTCACCTCGTATCATACACTTCTTCTGGAGATCACGAAGCTGGAATCCTTCCATTAGTGATTGGATCTAGAAGATATGATGTTCTTAAGATGAACGTTAGATTTATTAAGCAGTACAACGAAGGAACCGTGTTCATTGAGGTAGGTACTGATATGCAACAGCAGGGTGAGTTCCCGTACAACTTGAACAACCCTAAGCGATTTATCTTGCCGTTCATCATAACTGACTATTCATCCCAACACCCTGGACACATAGGACCATACTGTGTATGTCGTGGATGCGGACCGTTCAGTGGAGTCGCTGGAATCGAATCTGGAACAGTCTATTTTGGCTCAGGAGTTGGAAACAAGACAATCTACTATGATCCGAACCTAGACTGCCAGACATTCCATGCTCTTAAGCTACTCTTCGACACTCAGACAGGAGTCATGAAGGTCTATTGGGACGGTGTCTACAAAGGTCAAGGCACGGTAGCAGGTGTTCCTGCTCGTCTCAATATGGGAGCTGCATACATGGGCGTTGGAGAACTATTCCTGACTAACATTGAACATGCTCTTATTGAAGATGAGCATGACGCTATAAGATGGTGAGGCATCAAATGGGAAGAATTCTGACATTCAATCACAAGATCATCAATCCCGGCAACAACAGATACTTCGGATCATTCGGAAGTGGTCCGGGTCCAACACCTCCGACTCCACCAGAGCCGACAGTCTATGATGTGATTCTGACGACTGATGGACATGGATCCATATCTGCGAATCCGATGTCTGGAGTCAAAGACACGCTCATCACTCTGTCGAACACACCAGCTCAGAACTATGTCTTCAGCAAGTACACACTCAACAATGTCGATCTGGCTGGAAACACTTTCTTGATGCCAGAAGCTGACGCTAACGTGAAGGGCTGGTTCGAAGCTGACATGAGGACTATCACTATCACTCAGCCGAGTCATGGAACTATCACAGCTCCAGCATCAGCTCAAGTTGGATCAACTGTGACTCTATCCATCACTACTGACACTGGATATGATCTTCAGTACTTCACTGTCAATGGATCTCAGATTCAGGGTAACTCATTCGTCATGCCTGCTTCGAATGTCACAGTCAGTGCTTCGATAGTTGGAGCATCATACACAATATCAGTGACACAGCCATCCAACGGAACTATCACTGCTCCGGCTTCTGCAACTGCTGGTTCTACTGTAACTCTATCGTGCACACCTGCTAGTGGATATGAGCTGAACTTCTTCATGGTAAATGGATCAAAGATCAACGGATCTTCATTCACAATGCCTGACCATGACGTAACAGTATCAGCTTCTGTGGCATTGACTATGTCATCAAGAAAGATCGGAAACTATGTCTGGAGCACCGCAAATCTACAGATAGACGATGGTCAGTCTGGAATCAAATGGGATGATGGCTCTTATGGTGCAGGAGTCATAGTGGAGCACTACTACACTCAAGCTGCAGCTCAAAGAATAGCTAACAGCGTCCAGGGCTGGCATCTACCTACTAGTGACGAACTCTACAATCTCATAAATACGGCTGGCGGAGTTGGTGAAGCTTCTACATCTACTAAGCTATTCACGACACTATGCGGTGGAACTGACAACTATGGATTTGGAGCTACCAAGGCTGGATTCATGGAGTCATGGCAAGCTGACGGTGCATCTGGCGCTGGAATCGGAGGTTATGACACAGGATTCTATCTATGGACGAGCACATTTGATCAAAATAACAGATGCACAATTCTTGATATGAACTCTTATGCACCACATATTTACTCAAAGACGATATATGATGAGTACTATTCACTCAGACTAGTGAAGGACTACTAACAGCAAATCCGTTCTTCGATAACACAAGGAGATTTTAGAAAATGAAGCAACCATACGTATCAACTCTGATTCAGCAGGACTTCGATGACGCTGAACAGGCTCAGGCTCGTGAAAACATCGGAGCTGGTGATGGCATGATCTCTTGGGTAAGCTACAGCCAAGGAAGTCCAACTCCAGTAGTGCTGAGATCTGGTCTGTCTGTCGTATCTTCAGAGCAGGGTACAAGAATTCAGAACGATGACGCTACTCAGAAGTTCTATGTGGCTCCGGACTTCAACACTCCAGATGACACTGGCAAAGTATTCACTATCGACAATGACGGAGCTGCTAAGTGGAAGCCGATTCCTACACCGAAGAAGGATCTGTTCCTTCAGATGTACAAAGATGATCTTCGAAACATCAGCTCTAACATCTCAACACTGAAGACGATCTACATTCCTGAAGGCACTACGAAGATTGAAGGCTCGTTCAACTGCTCTCCAAGTACAGGCTTCGAGTCCATCTCTATAGTTCCAAAGAGAGCAGATGGCCGTGAGTATGCGTCAAAGGATAACTTGAACTTCGACCATCTTCTGGCGCTAAATGAGAGCGAGGAGTCTACTATGGGTCAGTACAACAACACTCTGACATTCAAGTTCAAAAAGAGAGATGATGAAGATATGCCGTGGCACTCACTAGCAATCAAAGGTCAGAGTGGCTCAGATCTATCGAACTATCACGTCAGCAACATTCAGATCACGTTCATAAAGGAGAGTTCAGATGACTGAGTTCGTCGAAGTCTTCAAGCTCATTTCGCCAACAGCTCTGCCTCTAGTGGTAGTGCTTCTTGGTGGATTCTGGATCTATCGAAAGACACAGAACATCGAACAAGCAAGAAAGATAACAAAAGCTGAGCGTGATCTGGATAGTCAGAAGATGCATGATGACATTCTGAAGTTGCAGTTCAAAATATCTGAGCTTGATGGAATAGTAGTCCTCCATAGGGACAAGTTGGATTCGATAGAAAAGCAGCTGACAACAGTCAATGTAGAGCTGGTGAAGTTGAATGTTCAGGTTGAAGGTCTGGTGAAAGCTTTAGAACGACAGAACAGCATAATGGAGAAGATGCAGAATGCTAGAGCTTCTAGTGATCCTCGTTAAGAGCCTCATCATAGCGCTCGCAATACTTGTCATAGTAATCACAGCTGTGATTTGAGAAGAGTGCTCCAGATGTCGCCAGAATCGACTCAAGTGACTCGATCTGACGAGTTGGCTCTACAGGATTCAGCTCCGGAAAGATCTCTGGATGATGCCTCTTCAGAAAGCTTCGATAGCGGTCTATGAGCATCTTTCTCTTATCGAGATCTTCAATCTTGTTGACTCTGAGCCAACGCTTCTGAATGTTGAGCCTCAAGAACAGAGGACATCGCTCATTATCGAATCCGAGATCAAGTTCACACTCACGTCTTCTATTTTGTCTAGGTGGAAGAACTCTTGAGTCATGCTTCAGCCATTCCCATCTGATCATGTGCTCTTCACTCAGCTTGTTGAACTTCTTCATGAATCCAGTGCTGACATGATGAGCTTTTGGTCTGTAGCCGAACTCTATAGACAGAGTCATTGATGCACGCTTCTTAGACCAGAGACGGCCATCTTCGTCATAAGCTTGAACATATCCACAGTCAACTTTCTTGATCATTCCGAGCTCTAGCATCTTGCTGAGCATAGCGTCTTCACTGATTCTGTGGATCCTCTGTTTCATCAATAAGAATATAGAAAAGTTCTCTATAAACGTAGAAGTCCTCGGATCTGACGCTCAACGATTCGAATGAATGCCTGACGGCCAAAGGAATCTCGCTGTTGATCCGGGGACTACGAAATTTAAGGATAACATAGCTAAGCTGGCATATACTGCCAAGTAGGCTCTTTCGAGCCAGTTGAACATCAGGAGATATGATCGAAACGTGTTCTTTAAGGAGAAACCTGATGTTCAACTGGCTCCATCTCAAGAAAATACTCGAAAAGGTGAGATGAAGCCTGAGGTACTTCTAATTATCAGTCTTTTACTTCGACTGGTTCAGTTGGCATCTGGATTTTGGTTCTCCAATACTCACCGTCTCTTTCACGTTGGACAGTGACCTTGAAGACCTTCTTCTTGCCAATGAGTCTTGCCACTTCACTTAGAATGTCGTTGAGGTAGCCGTCCATATCGCCGTTAGCCGTGACATTCTCCTCAAAGATAGAGCGTAGCTTAGTCATGCCGATGAACGGAGCAGAGATCTTAGTCCATCTGTCAGCGATGAAGTTCTGCTTATCTGACTTGATCTGGACGCATTCTGTAGCCTTGATCTTTCTGTTGATGAGCTTCTCAACATCAAGCTCGAGCTCTTCAGCAGACTGACCTTCCTCAATAGAGTCTACAGCCTTGATTGTGTATTCGAACTTAGCGATGCGAGCTCCAGACTTTGGAGAGCTAGATACTGCTAGAGCATCCACTTCTACCTGATAGGTTCCAGCTGGAACTGGCTTCTTCTTTTCACCAATAGTGCCAATGCTGTTGAAATAGCCTTCAAAACCACTCTGAATATTTGCCATAATTTTTTACTTCCTTGACTCTTCTGAGTCTGTTGTGCCTTCTGTTCTTTGACTGTAACGAGCTTCTTTGCTCTGATCGTCTTGTTGAAGACATATACTAAAATACATTATTTTAGCCCGAACTGATGCCTTTTCTTTGTAAAATAATTCTTTACAGTCTGTGCTCTCTGCTCTTTGACTTCTGAGCTGTCCTCTTCAGTGATCTGTGGTGCTAGCTCTGAATACTTACGTTTGATGAAGCACTCTTCACACTCTGTACTTCCATCAACTACGCTAGAAGTGATGTACCTCGCATCGAGGTTCTGACACTTAGAGCAGTAGCCAGAGTATGCGACGTCGAGATACTTTCGTCTGCGAAGTATTAGCGCTTCTATCTTGTTCATGGCTTCTTGTTCAGTCATCGTTACCTCTTGGTTATTATGCTCTTATGTATGTATACTGATCACAGCCGTTCACTAGATCTCTTATAGCCATCCAGTGATCTGAGTCTGACGGAATCTTCTGATCTCTGAGGAGTTGGTGGATCTGAAGATGTAGACTCTTCGGAATGTAGATGAATTTGCTTGGATCTTCATAGCCATAGCAGTGATGGATCTGATAGCCTGGAATCTTAGCATGTGACTCGCTCAAGATCTTGTTCGACAGTACACGAATTCTGTTCTTGGTGACTCCAAGGCTGTTGACATCTTCAGAAAGGAAGTTCCTCATAGTGGCGTTGAACTGATCTCTATGCTCAGCTATGTACTTCCTCTGACGAGCTCTACGTGCCTCTATGTTGTCTGCATATCTCTTTCTCTTCTTAGCTCTGTGTTCTTGTGCTTGTTCTGGACTCATATCTCTAGTTCTCATCTCATATCTCCTTCGCTTTGAATCAGAAGTGCTTCAATTTGACGATCTTTGGTCGGAGCTGTGTAGTTACTAGGCTGGCTAAAAGAGGACCCAAAACCAGCCTTTCTGCGCATCTTTCTGAAGTAGCTTCTAACGGTTTTGACTCTGATCTGCTTCATCACTTCGATCTTGGAGTATAGCTCTTCAAATACGTCTAACAGATCGATTGGCTTTGACATAGTTCTGCCCGAAAGAAGTTCTTGGTTCTTCATACTTCTACCTCCTTGCCAAGCTTCTGGCATTCAGCGATGTACTCTCCTCTGAGATTCAAGTACTCCTGATAGTTAGCTTCTCTTTCAGCGTCTGTGAGGTTGTGACCAAATGACATGTCGAACTTATCTGCCATCTTGCGCTTCAGATCTCTGAGCTTCTGTGATTCAATCTTTCGTTTCATTGCATCTCCTTGTTGATTGACGGTAGAAATATAGATTGAATCTGATCAGTCCGAATGTTCCGAAATTGTTATTTCTTTATCGCAGAAAGGCAAGCCTTTATCACAGTACAAGATACTGAAAACAAACAGAGCCAGCGACTGTTTCCAGCTTGAAAGGCTGTTACCTCAAAAAAGAGCTCTAGTTTACTATAGAGCAGTAGCCTATCCCTTTTCGATAAGAGGGTTCTCTACAGTGTATATTTTAACAATCAATTTTTTCTGGAAACATGGAAACAATCAATCTAATACTATCTAATATTACTTATTTTGATTCAAAAAAGCCATTTTGAGCAGTGCACAGCTGTTTCCAGCATACCTGGAAACAATGAGGTAACAGAGCCAGTATAAGCTGGAAACATTTGAAAAATTGGAGATGACTATTTAGATTCGATTTAAAATTACTTAGATTGAAGGCAACCAACAAGAGGTACAACATGAACAAGATACTCACGGAATCAGAAAGACTTCAGCGAAATGAATACATGAGGAAGTACAAAGCTGAACACAAAGGACTGCCAAAGCCAGAGATTAGGTTGACGCCAGAAGAACACTTGGAGAAAGTCCTGAGACCTAAGTATGAATTCAGAGGTACTACTGAGCCATATCAGTTCTGTCATGGCAATGGCATAGAGCCACCAGACTGGGTCAAAGACTGCTCAAGACGTTACAGAAAAGGACAGAGAGCTTTCTCTCCATACGACTGCATGAAGGTGGCTGAGGCCAAGCTAGAACGTGGCCTACTGTAGAGTCTGGCTGATTGTAAAATCTTCATTACAAAGGCTCTTAGCTATTTTAATTGAGCCTGAACTTTTGTATTTTTAGAATAAAGAAGCCAACCACCTCAATAGGCTGAACAAGACATTTTTCTTTGCGTTGTTCCAACAAGCAGAGGAAGCCCGATGGTACTAGAGGTGGTTACTGTCGGGCTTCTTTGATGTTTGGAACAACAGGAAATCGATATGAAGAGCAAGACTATATCAATTGACTTCGAATACAACTCGAAGAGACTAGTATGCTGCTGTACGCTAGATAGCGAAGAAGAGCAGCCAAGACGTTGGAACTTGATGACCGGAGCTCAATCTCTGGCTGAGTATCTGGCATCTCACAAAGGAGACAGAGTTTTGGTCTGCCATGCCGTAGAGAAAGCTGAAGGACAGGCTCTACAGCGTATGGGTCTAAATCCGTCAGACTGGACTTGGTATGACACATACACTATAGAGACCATCAGACAGAACTGCAACAATGTCGACTGGCCAGCAGCTTCAAAAGAGATCAGAAGTAAGCTTCACGGCTTGAGCCTTGTCGATCTGGAGAACAGATATCTCAACAAGGAAGACAGATCTGAGCACAAAGAGGCTATGAGGCAGCTGATCATCGAGGACAAAGATCTTGAAGAGCACATCGAAGAGATCATGGACTACTGCTCAGAAGACATCGCTAGCCTCAGAGCTATAGCTGACTGCCAGATTAGGGACTACCAAGACCTCTATGAGTGGAGCATGACGAAGGCTTACAACTTCGACAACTTGGAAGAGCGTGAGGACGTAGACTTCGAAGAGCTATTCATCAAGCTGTGCAAGACTCCAGCTATTCTGTCTAAGTCTGCCTTTAAGGGCATAAGAATGGACTCTAGGGCTACTAGACTCATGGATCAGTCTGAACACATTCTGTCTTCGTTCAGAGAAAACTTCAATGCTGAGTTCGGAGAGATCTTCACTAAGACGAAGAAAGGCGAGTGGAAGAAAGACGCTAAGAAGCTAGAGCAGATGCTTCTAGAAGTAGAGGCTGACCGAAAGAAGACCAATCCAGACTTTGAGTGGCCTAAGTCTGACAGAACAGGCAAGTGCAAGACAGACAAGGATACGCTAGACAAAGAGCCGTTCAAGAGCATTCCACTAGTCAAGGCATTGAAGAAGATTGAGAAGTTCAGAACATCATTCCAGAACTTGAAGAACTTCGAGCTGAGTAATGGACATCTTCACGCTCACCCGTGTCATCACATGTTCGGAACTCAGACTGGCAGATGCGCTGGAAGACCTTCAGAAGGCTTTGTTCCGTTGATGAACCATGTCTTCCGAGTGATGATGAACCCAAGGAATCCAGGTGACCACCTAGTATCTATCGACTACACGGCTCAGGAGAATGCTCTAGCAGGAGCTTGGTCTAATGACCCAGAGTTCAAGTACTGCTATGGCCAGAAGGACTTCTACATCGCTGCAGGCCAGAGGTTCGGACTCATTCCAGAAGGAGCTACTAAGAAGACTCATCCATTTGAGAGAGAATCTGCCAAGATCACCTGTCTGTCTAAGAACTATGGCCAGGGCGTGAAGGGCTTAGCAGAGCGACTCAACAAGACATACAAAGAGGCTAAGGATCTGTCTGACAAGTACAATGAAACCTTCGCTAAGTACTACGCCAAGAGACGTGAGCTGACCACTAGAGTTCAGAATCCAGACTACTTCTGCTTCATGTTCTTCCTTCCAGATGGAATGCCGTACATTCAGTGGTCTAGTGATCCACAGTTCACGGCTGACATCAGCAATGAGCCAGAAGCAGATGAGATGACCAAGAGATTTGGAATCAACAGAGCTAGCTTCAGAGCTAAGAGGCTCACTTCACTTCTGAACATTCCTATTCAGGGCACTGGCTCTTCGATTCTGAGAAACATCATCAGAATGCTAGACGCTGAAGGCTTCGACATCGTATGCACTATTCACGATGAAGTAGTCTTGAACATTCCAGCTGAGGCTGACTTTGAGGCTTCAGTCAACAGAGTTCGTGAGATCTTCAGCGAGGCATTCCACAAATACTATCCAAACGACCTGATCAAGGTCGGAGATCCAGAAGTTCGTGAGTTCGATGGAAAGATCATATCTCACGAGGCAATGGACAACGCTACATGGCAGGAGCTCATCAACATGGGAATCTTCACTGAAGACGAAATTGAGCTCGCATAATGAATCCTATATTTTGAGGACTAACAAATGGAACAAATGCAAATGAACAACAACATACCTTACACAGAGCCTTTCACGGCTAACACTTCTGACCGAGATGACGATCTAGTCAGCATCGAAGACATCAAGCGTGCAATGGAGGTTGAAGATGACCAGTAATGGCTTCAATCAGGCTCCACAAGAGCTCAAAGGTCTACCTGCTGAGATGCGAGAAATCACTGGAGGAGCTCTGAAGTCTGCTTCTGGTGCACCTCTTGAGAACCTGTACAAGAAGGTGAGAAAGCTCCAGAACCAGCTGAACAAGAACACAATAGACCTCAAGCAGTACACACAGAAGAAGGCTGAGGTGACTAACGATCTAGTCTATGCTGATGGCCTAAACCAGACCAGCCTTCTGTACAACCTCAGAACTCGCTCGAATGAGATTGCTAACCTGTTCCAAAGAAGACCAGATCTTCAGTTCTGCCGCTTCAGCGCTAATGACGTAGAAGACTTGGACTTGGTAGCGCTCATTGGCCTCACTATCAACGCTAGATTCAAGGCTAACCAGGCTGCTTCTGCTCAAGCTACAGAAGAAGCTAAGTTGGAGAACTCCAGAGCAGTAGAGCGAGCTAAAGAGGCTATTGACCTGAACTTTGAGCCGCTCTATCGAAAAGAGATTCAGCTTACTCCAAAGAACCGTGAGGACAGAAAGTTCTACGAAAAGTATTTCGCTAGGATTCGTCAAGATGGCGGCTCCAGAGATGTTCTCAAATGGGAAGGTAAGCCCTACGACATTCCTAGTTGGGGCAAAGGTCCAGGCATGACCAGGTCTGATGCACTCAACAGTCTACCAGATGACTTGAAGGACGCTATTGACCAAGATCTCCAGAAGTATATCAACGACTTGAAGGACTACATCAAGGACTGCTCTCCTGAAAATGAGCGATATCTGAATCCTGAGCCGCTTGACCTAGACGGAGTATCTGACCAAGACAGACCAAAAGTCATTCGTGAATTCATTGGCCAGTATCAGCTGGAGAGATACTTCATTGACGCATACACGACTAACGTAGTGCCTATCTTCATCTTGGGCCTCATCAAATCTATCAACAGAGTGGGTCAGACTTACTTGGTCAAGGATCCAGATACGAAGCAGATGAAGAAGTGCTACAAGTGGACTCACTACGAAGTTGAACTTGAAGACAATTACTCACAGAGACCACGTCCAGACTTCTTTGTCAACTACTTCATCGAGCACTACCACGACAAGTTCGCTGAATGGGACAAGTCTAAGCCAGTAGAGCCGAAGCTGATGTCTAACAGTAAGCTTGAGCTCGCTGACTACTTCTTCCAGCTTCCATCTGTAGATAGAGACTTCAATGGCAACAATGATGAGCTCATCAAGCACTGCCTGTCTATGCTTCCTGAAGTGACCAGAGACTTCTACGGCAGAAAGTTCTACCTAGACACTCCAGAAGGTCGTGAGATGTTTGGAAGACTGATGTTCTTCACAGCCTCTGTGCTAGACGCTTCTAACAACTCTGCTCAGTCACTCTGTGCTGCTAACTCTGGCGGTACAGGCAAGACATTCATCTTCTGTGATGTACTGATGAGCTGGATGAACCACCAGATCGGAAAGGGCTTTGGAAACAAGCCAGCCAACTCTAACATCTTCACGGAGAAGTTCCAGAACAGAACTGGCATCTTCGACTCAGTGCTGACTATCTTGGATGAGTATGACGGCCACTCGGCATATGATGACTCATCTTGGTACAAGGTAGTAACTGGCTCTAACGGCGATGATGCTGAGCTCTCCGTTCAGTCACTTCGTGAAAACAACCAGCTCAAGAATACGGCTCACATGAAGTTCATCTTCTGCACTAACACTGACTGCATCACTCTTCCGAGCCGTGGAGCCAGAAGAAGATCTCTTCCAATAGAGATGAGGCAGAAAGAGGCTGACGGCTGGTGTCAGGAAGAGCTGCTCAGAAAGCTGAAGTCTGAGATGTCTGAGTTCGTGAAAGCTTCATTCACTTACTACTACAACACCAAGCTCCGTGATCCATCTGGCTACTACTTCATCACGACTGTAGAAGACTACCTAGAGTTCTTGGAGACTGGCAAGCTCAGAGCTAAGACGACTGAAGAGATGGCAGACTATGCATTCCGCTATGATGACAGATTCAGCAACGTCTACCACATCACTGGCATGGGTACGATCACCAACTCATCATTCTACCAGGAGCTGATCGAGTTTGGCTTTGAATATGACCCAGAGGCTGTGCTAACGGCTCGTGAGTTCCGTCAAGCTCTACTCAGAGCTTACAGAAGAAGTGATGAAGCTAAGGCTCAGAAGCTACTTGAGGTCAGCGAGGACGGAACTGACATCCTGGCTACTAAAGGCTCTAAGTTCTCCTCACTGAAGACTTGGATGAAGGACCAGTACCGTGAAGAGGCTCTTGGCCATCTAGTCCAGTTCAAGAAAGCTAGAGTGAAAGGCTCAAAGACTGTCGTAGAGCACGTCTTTGGTCTCAAGCCGAAGTTCAAGGCAGAACAGAGACCACTTGACTGACTGTGAGCTCACGGAAAGCTCAGTACTTATCTCTCAAGGAAAAAGACCTTGGGAGATTTTTTATGTTGAGATCCGAGAGAATGAAGCTCAGACGTGAAGCTAAGAAGCTCAAGAAAGAGTCTGATGTGATTGAGAGAGCAGAGACAGAAGCTCTTCAGGCTGAAGTTGAAAGACAAGCTCCACCAGATCCGATCTCCATCAGTGTACAGATACTTCATGAGTGCAGAGCTATAAGAGTTCTGCTTCAGAAGATGAACAACCGTGAAGCTATAAAGGCAGGTGAAGGAGAGTGCATCTAATGGCAAAGTGTTCATTGAGAGCTTGGGTTGAAGAGACGTTCAAGCATGTGACTCTGTGCGACTACATGCAGTCTTCAAAGAATCCAGCATCTACTATCAAGATTCCAGAGATCAACATTGATCTGACTATTGGACTGATCTCGACAGAAGACATCAATGAGTTCAGAGATCTGTGCTTCAGCTATGCACCTGTCGGAACTATTAAAGATGACCTTGACAAAGAGTGGTATGAGCTGAAGATGCTCAGAGTTCGACAGCTGCTCAGCAAGATGCTCATATCCGAAAAGAGCAAAGCGTTGGCTGACAAGTACTTGAAGGTGCTATCTAAGCGTGACAAGAAGCGTTGGGGCGATGATCCTAGAGAACTCAAAGCTATAGCTACTGACGCTGAAGGGAAGAAGATTGAAATCGTCATAAGCGACTATTAAGTATATGCAGAAAGAGTACAAGCTATTCAAGAAACAGAAGGAGTTCTTTAAGTCAAAAGCCGCTATCACAGCATTGATCTGTGGTCGCGGCTTTGGTTGAGCAAATCCTATGTTGCATCTCTGTACATAGT
>Ga0247611_10008074_pt1 | contig 13052 bp, 21 predicted proteins | sample 177DNAGHGhighgp2_FD_192422 | JGI IMG/M metagenome (GOLD analysis project Ga0247611, IMG submission 192422) | Sheep rumen microbial communities from Palmerston North, Manawatu-Wanganui, New Zealand - 1770 DNA GHGhigh gp2 | ecosystem: Host-associated > Mammals > Digestive system > Stomach > Rumen... | reverse complement strand
AAATCACATTTGAAGTAAATTGGAAGAAAAATAATACAAATGCCTGATTTAGAACTGGTCTAATGGCACCGACAGATTGAGATAATGACCGTTGGGGATTTGGTAGCATTTACACTCAATGAACACTCTGCCAATTAGACTTAAATTATTCACAATTCTACAGAAACAATAACCTTTCTGATGCAACTGGTACTTATACTCAAGTAATGGAATTTGATTTTGCAAACAAAACACGGACATTGTCTCAATACCGTACAGGTAGTTGGAGCTTAACTGATGAACAAATTGCTACATTAAGAACTGCTACAGGAATATTTTTCTGACTATTACAATGACAAAATCAGAGAACTTATACATTAAAAGTACACATAGAATACTAATTTACATACTAACAAACAATAAATGGCATTACCTAGTACATATCAAGAGGTTGAATGGATACAACCTAGTTGAACTCAGTATATAGATACTTGATATGTTCCTACTCAAAATACTAAAGCAGTATATAAATTATGAAGTTTAAATATAACAACAGGCGACCATTATATATTTGGTGCAGAAAGAGCTTGGCAAGATTCTTGATTTGGTGTTTATATTTGACAGTATGGATGAACAAACTGAATGGTATCTTTTTGAACTTACTGAGGTTGAACTTGATGATGAAATATTAACGATTGAAATATCCATATCTGAGAATTAAGTATAGATTGATACTTTGTTGATTGAGTAAATATAAGAACATTTGGTTCTCAAACATTTACATCAATAAATCTATATCTATTTGCATTAAATAGAAACTGAGTGCTTGCTTATGCAACTCAATGAAAGATGTATTATTTTAAAATATATGAAAGCTGAACTCTAGTAAGAGATTTTGTTCCTTGTTATAGAAAGAGTGATAATGTTACTTGAATGTATGATTTGGTTAATGACCAATTCTATACTAATGCTTGAACTTGAACCTTTATAAGAGGACCAATTAAAGATAAATGAATACCAGCTGATTATACATTAGTAGAATGTATAGAGAGTAGTTGAACTCAGTATATAGATACTTGATATATACCATCAAATAATACAAAAGTAGAATTAAAAATGTCTTGATGGAGTAATATTTGAACATATTCAAATTTGTTTTGAGCAAGGCAAAGTTGGAATGCCAGCTGAAGATGATTTTTATTGGGGTATAATTATAATCAATCAACATATTTTGGTATGTTTTGACAGTGGTATGATGTAGACCATAATGGATGGAGCTGAACAACATTGAATTTCATAGATGGTAATGAGCATACAATAGAGATGAGCCAATCTTGAGTCTATCAAGATTGAACTCTAAAATCATCTTTTACTTCTATGACATTTACATCTCCAGTTAATATGTCCATATTTGGAGATAATAACAACTGAACAACAAATGAGAAATCAGCATATAAACTATACTATTTTAAAATCCGAGATAACTGAACACTATATAGAGATATGGTACCAGTTATAAGGAATTCTGATAGTAAACCTGGTATGTATGATATTGTAACAGATACATTCTATACTAATGCAGGTACAGGAGAATTTAATTATAAAAAGTATCCAGAGTCTTGGAAGATACAAAAAATATATTTAGGAAGTCAGCAAGTACGACCTGTTGATAAGGAATTTCCATTTACTTATGATTTTAAAAACAAAAGTGCATCAAGTATAACTGCTGATTGATGGAGAATCCCTTGAAACACACCATCATTTAATTCTAACTGAATGTATTATAGTTCTTGGTCTGCAGGTGTGGTATATGATTTCAAAGATTGAGCTTTTTCTAATGCTAACAAAATAACAGGAACATTAAATTTTATTATAACAGATAGTAGTAAAAATGGAGCTTCATTCCAGTTAGAGCCTAAATGATTATCATCAGGTTTTTGGAATAATGATTACTGATGGTTTAATAATCACAACTACTTTGAAGAAAGATTTAATGGTGCAACAACTTATGGATGAATAAGGTCACACTATGCTAATTGAACATACACAGAAAAAGTAGTTTATGATTTAATAAATAAGACAGTATCATATACTTGACCAACTGCATCAACAAGGACTTTGTCAGATACTCAAATATCTCAAATAAGAGCATTATGTTCATTATATATACTTATAGCTGATGGTGGTGTGACTATTTCAAATGTATCTATTGAGGTAGAATAATAATGGTTTTAACTCCTAACCAACAATAACAATGCTTATAAGAATTATGGCTTGTAAGGAAAGAGAGGATTGTGTTAACAAGATGATTTCTGATATATGAGCACCTGTTGAGGTTATATGGGATGAGAAACTAATGGTACTTGGACAGACCCAGCATAATTTATAATAATAAAAATTATTATGAGAAATATATTAACTTCTAGTTTAGAACTAGATAATTTTAAAATAGCTATTATAGAAGCTTCTGTAGGTGGTACCGAACACGCTTCAGTAACAATGCCTACTATTGCTAGATGATATAGGAAATGAGATACAGTTACATTATTATCTGATTGAAATATATTAATAAAAACAGCAGGTGGTGATATCTTATGATATATAACTATATCATTAGATACTTGAGCAAGCATTTTGTATGTTCAATTAAATGCAGCATCAATGGTTATTAATACTCAATATCCTCTTACAGAAGATATTAACTATATAGACTATGGTATATCATATACACCTCCTACTAAGAGGCTCTTATTATATGTAGAAACAGATTGAGTAAAATCTTATGATTGAGATTGGATGAATAATAATAGAAACCCAATATCGTATGTAGATATGCCTGTTGATTATAAAGCAATATGCTTAACTTGAAGTTATTTGGATGTATATGATTTTGTACCAGTAGATAGTGGTTCCAGCACTGTTTCTTCCTTAGGATTTAGTGCTATACTTTCTTGAAGTCAATGAATTGTATTTAAAGGAATTAAATATATACCATATGGCTGAACAGCATTTAATGTTGATTTAACTACAACATATCGCCCTATACCTATGGTAGAAACTTGAGGACTTTTGCAAGATTGAGATGAAATGGTTATGGTATTTGAGACACAAACAGGACCTGGTACATTTGAATATGTACTAGCTCCTACTTCAACAGATTATACTAAACAAATAAGTAGTTGGTATGGTTCTTCAATCGGTATCCAAAGTTGAACTGTTGCTGCTGTATTACAAGCTGATGATTGATACTTATATGCTGCGACATCTTATGCAAATTGGGGTCAATCTCTCTATTATATAGAAGCTATGAAATTAGACACGTCAATGAATGTTATAGAACATTCTCCAGTATCTACAACATATAATTGACTAAATGAACCTCAACAGACTTTTTGAGGATATAATACACGATACTGATATTCAGGTTGGACAAATAATGTAGACTCAAGTATAACCAATGCTCAAACTTTATGAGAGTGGATTTATAATAATTTACAATAATGACAAAACTTGATAAGACTATAGTAATCAATTGAGAGACTTATCACTTGAACAAAATGATACCAGCTGATGCTAAGTCAGAACATCATATCGTATGAAGGATGCATAAAATCCAATATAACACCAATGAAAAAATCAACAAAGTTTTAATTAGTGATAGAAAGCATCAGGCTTTAAATAGGTTCTTTCAACAATCACAATCTCCTCACGAACAATTGAGAGATATGTTAAAGATATGGGAACCTGTTTTAAGTGATGCAGTGAGAGAAGAATTATATTGAGTGTTATCTTTACCTAGAGAATTATTCTATAAAGAAGAATTGGTAAAGAAAAAACATTTTTGAAAATCGTTGTTTTCTGATGAGAGTATTTATAAAGAAAAAATCTAATATGGAAAGACAAAAACCTTATTATGAATATAGTGAAGATAAAGATAGATGTAGACACAACTTAGCAGTAAGTGTTAATAGCTGTAGAAGATGCCTATTTGAAGCTTTATGTCACTTAGAATATCAGAAAGACTTGCAAAACAAAGAATCTGAGTAAACAAATAAAGGCGAAAAAATGCCTATAATATATAGTTGGGAATGTCAGATGAATTGCCCGATGTCCAACAAGGACTTTTTTCTTTCCTCTATAGATGCTTAGGTGTCTGTAGGGGATTATTTTTTTTATAATGATTATGAAATTTAAATGGCAAGATTAATTAAAGAATGGATGAAAGCTAAGAAAGGTATCTGTTCTAGTGATTGCGAATGCTTAACAATTACTTGATGGAGATGCTATGCTGAAGAACATCTATGTAATTGTGGAGATTGAGGGAGTACTCCACCTGTACCACCTGTACCAGTTATAACTTATTCATTATCTAAGGTTGAGGATACTAAACTTATTAACTATACATCTACTAAACTAGAAGATTGAGTATGAACAGAGTCTTATAGACTTCACTTAGTTTATGATGATAATGATGATTTAGAATCAGCTAGTATTACTAATTGAGAAACTGATAAGCCTATTTCTACATTACAAGATGCTATTGACTTAGCTGCTGAAGCAGAATCTGCTATTACATCAGCAACACAAGATGCATATGAATGAGTATTCGAAACTTATAAAGAATTTTATAATAGTTTATAATAATAATGGCAGAAGATTATTTAGCAACAGAGGCTAGAGAGAAGAGGAATCAGCTAATAAGGGACGCTCAATGGAGGAGACTAAATAATTTCCTATCTAATTGAACACCTACTCCATCTCCAACAACTCCTACCACAAATAATAGTTTTGTATGATATTATTGAAATCCTAGGCCTGCTACAAATCTAGAATGAAGTACAATTGTATGATGATATGTTACACACAATCCACAGAATATTTGGAATTATCCATCAAATAATTGAGCATATCAACCATTCTCAGTGGCAGATACATTAGCACAAAGAGCACAATGATATCAAGCACAAGGGTTAGAATGACTAGCTAATTCATTTAAAACTCTAAATAGAGAAAATAATGCATATAATAATACAGCTAATAGAATTACTGATTATTATACAGCATTAGCTAATGATATTAACTCTAGAGAGAATGCATTAGCACAAAGAAAAGAATCTTTAGCTAACCAACTTAGTCAAGATATTGCTAATCAAAGACAATATGTTATGGACTATTTTGGACCTAACTGAATCTTCACTAATGAAATTAACAAATTCTATGATGAAAATGGTAACTACTTAGCAAGTGAAGCAGGTAGACAAATGGCTATGGCTAATGCAGAAGGTATTCAATCTGGTGCTTCCTTATGAGCACAAAGAGCTGCAAGAAATGAAGCATATAATAATGCGTTCCAAAACTATTTAAAAGTTAAAGAACAAGAATTATCAGCTAAGATGAATATCCAAACTCAACTTATCAATTATATGAAAGCATTGAGAGAGGAATATGGTAATACACAAAATCAATTTGTTATTTCTCAATATCAAAGAGCTAATGACTTGTTAAATGCTATATCTACAAACTTAGCAGACGCACAAAATCAGATAGTATTAGCTCAATTACAAAGAGCGACAGCTTCTACAGGATGAAGTGCTAATAGTAATATCCTTCAAGATGCTTTAGTTGCTAACAGAGAGATTATTAGACAATATTGAACAGATACTTCTAAATACCCAGAATGAGTATTGAATCAATTTATAAGTAACAATTATATTATTGATGCTTATAGATGAGCATCTACTACTCAAGATACTGAAACTGAGGAAACAACAGAAAGTTAATTTTAATACCTAACCAAAACACTTATGTTAAAAGAATTACGGCAAGATAAAACCTTTAGAGTATATTGTTGGCAAGCATTATCAGCTTTAGTGGTTGTTTGATTGACAGCATTAGCTTCTTTCGACGAAACCACTAAAGAGGTAATGTTGGTGTTATGAATACCAGCAGTATCTGCTATATTCAAATATGTTAATAACAAATATCTATGAGATGTTGGTGTTAACACAGACCCAGTGATTGAAGACCTACAGCATATGATAAAGGAAGCAAGAAAATCTTTAGATGAAAAGAAGAAATAAAATGGCTGAAAATAATAATTCTGTTGCAACAAAATTGCAAAAAAGAATAAATAACCTTACTAAGCTAAGAGATAAATTGATTGAAAGGAATTGATGATTAACAGAGCCTCAATATTCTTGGTTCGCTAAAAATAATTCTGATTTAGTAAAATGAGTTAGAAAAATTGTACAGAACAGTTGATTAGGTGAAATAAAAGAAAGATGGTGAGATACATCTTTATCTAGACCAGATTTACCATTCGCTACTATGTGAAATTGACTTAATAAAAAATGAGTTGTAGCAGCTGGATTCAATCCATTCACAATGTCAATTGATTGGGCTGCAGGTATTGCTGGTTTCCCTTATTGAGACTTTTGAGTATGGAGACTTGCTCCAGAAGCACTTTGAACACTTAGAGCTTGGGCAAGAAATGGTAAAAACTACTTATATGATTTACAGAAACAGCAATGATGAGCTTGAAGAGAATATAATCAATATATCCAAGCATTAAATGATATTGAGGATAATCTAGAAGTATTATGAGCTTACAGAGATGACGCAAAAGCTGTTGAAGCAAGCTGATGAGATTATATGGAATTTCTTAAGAAAAACTGAGCAAAGAATGCTGCTGACTTTTTATCAAGGCAAATCCAGGATACTGCTTTATTAGAAGAGAAGGATAGTAATGTTAATATGGAACCTGTTGATTATACATTAGAATGGATTAATGAACAACTAGAAAAAGATAAAAAATCTGGTAGAGCACAATGATGATGAGACAATAAACATTATTGACAATGAAATCAGAACACTATTGATTTTATAGACTAATGATATAATAATGGCTTATAATATAATGTCACGTCAGGTATGGAAACTAACAGAAAGGGGTTATGATTTAGAGGATGCAAAAAGAATAGCCTATACTCAGCAAGTTAGAAATGGGAACATTATACCAGGTACTTGGCAACTAACAGAACAATGACAAGAATATAGCTGGATGCATCCTAATGATAGAGCTAGATACAGAAAACAGAAATATGCCCAAAATAGAAAACTAAAAAGACAGCAAAATAAAATTTTAAATTGAATGTTAAAATAAAAAATGAAGTGTAAACTATGTGGAAAAAATACCCAATGTATGTGTCGTGGGGGAGGGTGCAAACAATGTGGACAATCTAATCCACAGGTTGAATATACTAATAAAGTAATCGACCTTTGAACAGACACTAAACTTATTCTAGAGAATCTAGACTTATTGAAAACTTGACAGAGGTTGAGAATTGACCCATATCTTATATGGGATAAACTTACAAATGAGGTAGACTTTCCTGATGATGTAAAAGAGGCTATAAAAAATAACAAAACCCTAGGTAGTACCGTTGCAAAAAATAAAATAACGAACACAAAATTTAAGACTGAACCTTTTATACTCAAAAGAAATCCTAACGAAAGTTGTGATTTTTGATGAGATAGAAGTCCTTGGGCTAAATGTAAGTATTGTAATTCTATACAACGTTACATCAAAGGTAAGGTTTGTCCTGCTTTTAATTTAGAAATAAAAGAAGATGTGCAATAATTGTAATCCTTGCGATGAATGCGCTCCAAAATGCAAAGAATGTTGCAATCCTAATATAGTGTGATGAGACTGTGTTACAGTTGATACAAGTGAAGAGGGGGTGATTACAATATCAGCACCTTGTCCTACTGAAGTAACATCAGATGATTGAACTATATGAGTAACAAAAAAAGAGCCACACGATTGATATTCTGAAAGATTTGACTTAACAGTTAATAAACCTGATGAGAAAGTATGAGCTTGTGATTCAGATAGTAATCCTTGAAGCTTATATGATAAGTTAGTAGAAGGAAATTGAATTGACTTAAACCTAGAGAATTGTCCTTGAGACGCTAGGATTAGAGTTAGTGTAGATGAAAGTCAACTTAATATACCTAACAATAAGGTAGCACTAAGTTGATGTTCAGGCAACCCTGATTATCTAGACCATATATTAACGAGTAGCTCATCTGTAGTTTGATTAGAAAGAGATTCTGACTGTCACTATGTAATAGTGGATAAGTTATGATATCAAGCTTGAAAGATGGTTCTTTCTACATCAGTTACTAAATGAATGCCTTGGAATAGTATTGGTAAATATATATTAGCAGAAACTACTTGACCAGAAAGATGAGATTATAATGTAATCCAGGCTAGTTTCAGACAAGATAATACAGTTACTAATGGTATGGAAGTGTTGTATTGATGATTAATAGCACATAAGCGTTGAATATATTTAGTATCATACCAATCTAACTTTGAATGTAACTTTGGAATCCACTGAATGAGAGTATGATTAGTATTAGCACACGATGCAACATACACACCATTACTTGAATCAAGATTCTCTTGACCAGTATGACATACTCCAAACAATTCTTGATTAGTTACATCGCCTGAAGATTATGCTAAGAACTATAACTGAATGTATATAAACTTTGAAACTGAAAAAATATGAGTAGTTGCTTGATGAAGTTCTGCTACATTGTGATGAGTATTAGACAGAATGCCTAACAGCTGATTCACATTAGTAAGAATGGAAGAATGAGATTGACTATTCGTAACTGCTAGAGTACAATCATCAACAGTTTATGAATGAGATTATATAAACTGGAAAGAAAAAGATTGAAAGTTCACTATATTGTGAGCAGACTCAGCTTGAAATACTTGAGACGATGTATGAACACAAGTGGCAGCATATATGTTAGTCGCATTATAAAAAAAGCACCCTTATCCAAGGGTGTTTTTTCTCTTTTTGTAAGCAAATATCAACCATATTTATTTTTTACAAAACAATTATGTCTGACTGAACTATAATATTTTTTACATAAAAATCAACTTAAAATAATATTTTACAAAGTTCATAGATTACCATAGCTCATATTACTAGATAGAGAGCATCAACTCTTCTTTCTAATAGTTTAATTTTTTCTCTATTCTTTCAACAGAGGATTGCTAGGTTCTCTAATGTCCTAGAATTATTATCTTCTGGCATAATTCAGATTAAGAAATAAATTATTTCTTTTTCTTTTTGTTTACTTTGGTTACGGTAGATTCGACGGTATGTTGTTCAATGATTCAAAATCATTCTCCTCCCCAAAATATTATAGGTGGTTTACAATATTCGTCAGCCTCTACAGCAGTCATAAATCTATCAATAAAGTTGTCTCTATCTTGTAGTTCATAGAATGCTGTTGCACCACTACCTTCTACAATTTCAACGTCTTTATCAATCTTTAATACTCAGAGTTCTGTAATTCTATATAACTCATCTCTTATAACATCAAGTAATAAGAAACAATAACCTCATAATTTGATATCATCTCAATACACTTCCTTAATTTCTTTTCTAGCATCAGCTAGTGTTTTAGTGATTGTGTCGTCTATCATATGAGATATGAATAGATTCTTATCGCATAAGGCTTTATCAATTTCATTCTGAATATAATCAGCTTCATCACAACTTCAACAACTAGCAACTACTATTCAATCTGTTCTATCTAATATTCTAATCTTTTTTCTAAAGTATTTTTTAGCACTCACAGTTTGTTTTCACATAGTTACTCAATCATCTGCATAGAGTTCTCGTTGTTTTCAATTATGTTTAGCGCCTATTAGTGTCATTTTTTGTTTTTGTTTAATCATTAAAATCAAGTTCTAATTCGTGAGCTGTACATTCTGGTTTATAAGGAATTTCGTCCTCTTGTTCGTGATAATCTCTTTGCATAAAGTGGTTTAATGAAGATTCATCATCTGTAAACCATTTGAATTGTTCTTTAGTAATATAACAAACAAATTCTCACTTATTAAACACACTAACATATTTATATCAAGGACGTTGTTTAAACTCAATATCCTTAGGATTAGAAATAATAACCTTGAATAATCAAGTACTTATCATTTCTTGAAGTTGCATAACTCTATCCTCTCTCACTCAACTAAGGAATTCCTGCTTCTCTTCGTTGTGTTTTTCTAAATTCATAACATTTTTTGTTTAAGTGGATAAATATACTACCCAGCATTTTCTTCATCGCTTATTTTATTTTCTGATACAGTATCAACTGGGATTTCCATTTCTCATTTTAGATTATCTGTATTTAATCTTTCAACAAATCAGCTAGTTTTGTCATTTGGGTCAAATTTTTTATCATCAATATGGAATTTAGCATCCAATACTTTATAGAAATCATCTTCAACTTCAACAATATAGATTTCTCTAGCATCTAAGTCCATTTTATGGTCTTGATAATCTAATAGAGATTGTTGAGCAAACTTAAGGTTTATATCTCATTCATTACCTAATTCACCTAATCTTTGTCTAATCTTTTTTCTTTCTTTCTTAGCTTCTTTGTCACCTAGTTTATCTAATTCCTTATATAAGTCATTAGCTTCTGCTTCTAATGGCTCATTTTTTTCTTTTAATTCTTTCATAATCTCTTCTGCTTTAGCTTTTACATCTTCCCATAATCAATTGTAGGTTTTGCTAGTCTTAATAGCCACTACAACTTCGTCTAGTTTCTTCCATTCAGATAATGGTAGATATCATACAGAATCAAGATTTTTAATCAATGTTACACATTGTGGTACGTTTAGTTTCATTTGTTTAATGCATATCAATCTAAATAGTGTGTGAATTTTTCTAAATTCTCATCCTTATGGTCATCAGTAATGTCATAAGGATTATTTGTATAAGGTTCTAAAACAACCTTAGTTATGAAGCAATTTTTTGCATATCATACATTTAATACATTAAGTTCTGGCACTACAAATCTATTATCGTCTGGTAATAATCATATATCCATAAACAAATCCATTATAGAGGTACAGCTATTATCGATATCAGACTTCACTCTAGTACCGACAATAGAAGTAATACTTATCTTACAAGGGTATTTGTCGTATAACCGTTCTGCTCCAAACAAGCTATTTTGCATATCTTTATTCCATTTCAAATACCTAGAAGAAGATATTATCCTTCATCTAACTATTTGCTTTGAGTTTTTTTTAGCTACCACTGGTCAAAAAAGATACATTACTAACTTATCTGGTGTGTTAAGTGCAACCTTAGCATAGGTTTCATTCATTTTGTTTTAATTTGTTTTTAAATACTGTTCTAAAATAGATAATAAAGTTCCTTGCATTAGAGATGTCTAATGTAGAATGTTCTCCAATAGAATAAGCTTTATCACCTATTCTTAGATATACTTTATTATTCTTTTCAAAATCCTCAGATATAGCGAAGTATTGGTTCACTATATCCCAAGGATTCATAAATTCAGAAGGAACATATGTTTCATTTATAAACTGTTCCATTCTGTTTCTTATACTTTTTACTTCTGATTTATTTGGGGATTTTGTTGTCATTTGGTTGGCATATATTCTTCATATAAATACAATAATGTCAAATATCAAGCCAAGTCTAGCCAAGTATCGGCTAAGCTTTCTCCTGTAACAGATGGGTCTTTATTAACCAAATTTCTTATCCTACTAACCTTGTCACACATTCTTACTTTAATACCAGTTACTGCGCTTATTCATATGCTTTCGCATAATTCTAGATTATCAAACGCATTATCATCTCAAGAGTAATCTCTGTTTTTCTTAGTTAGTATCTTTGGTAGAACTTGATATAGAGATTCTCCAGTTAAATAATAATAGTTGTCAGCGCATTGTTTTACTGAGAATACTTCTCATCAAATAATAGCTTGTATTAGTTCTGTTTCTTCTACAGGAACAGGGTTACCTGGTGTATGTGGAATAATCATACTCTCATAAATTTCATTAACTCTATGGCAGAACCATCATCTGCTACCTATTCTACATAGTGAAGTAGATTCGTATCATTTAGTTGCTGTCTCATCATTTCTTCTCATTTCAATTGCAGTCATTATCGAATAAATCTAATTGGGTAAATAATTGTGGTAGAGTATCTACCTTTAATAGCCGTAATCAGCTCTTAAATCAGTCTCATCAATTAATTTTTTTCTTTTCAACGCTATCTAGTTTCAATATCAAATCTCATCTAGATTGCATCCACCATTGTCACATCAAATGATAGACAATATAATCTGCTTTACTTGCATATATTCCACTAGCTTTATCAGCATATGAGAATTCTATACAATAATTGCCTGTGTCTTGAGCTTTTCTATCGCTCTTAACTTCATATGTAACAGTCCTATCCTTAGTTGTTAGTTTAATGTCATAATCCTTAAACTTTCATTGAGCTAATTCAATGGATATAAAATTAGGACAATTACATAGATACTTAGCGAATTCTAGCTCTGCTTGTTTTCAGTCTGCTAAATCGTTAGCAAAGTTTCACATTTATGTTTTTATTTTTGATATAAAATTACAATCAGAACCATCATCTTTTCTTTTTAGGTCTACCTTGTTTTCTTTTAGGTTTAACCTCTTCTGGTTCTTTTTCTACATCAACATTATCAACATTTCACTTAATTGCAACCTTTTTTGTACTAATTTCCTTCTCATTGATGTTGACAGTTACGTTGATACATTTATTTTCACTTAACAATTTTTCTATATCTTTCATCATATCTTTATCAAAGACATAGATATTCTTTAGATATTGATAGGTTTGTTTATCTTCTATGTTCATTTGTACTTGTGTACCCCATATATAAGCACCTGGTTCTCTAAAGAATTCATCGAAATTAACTAAAAACTTATCATAAACTAGCGTTTCATATTCCTTCTTTGGCTCTGGAATTCTTTCTTCCAACTCTTTAACTCTTTTAGTTAACTTGTTGAACTCATCAACCATACGATTCCAATCGTCTATTCTTATTGGTCTTCTAATTTCTTCAAGCATATTATATATTAGAAAGTAAAATCAACTGCAGCCTCATAAACATTTTTAATTCATCTTCTTCATTTCTTTGGCTTAGGTTGTTCTATAGGTTCTATAACCTCTGGTTTAGGTGTTTCTTTCTTT
>Ga0247611_10008072_pt1 | contig 13053 bp, 22 predicted proteins | sample 177DNAGHGhighgp2_FD_192422 | JGI IMG/M metagenome (GOLD analysis project Ga0247611, IMG submission 192422) | Sheep rumen microbial communities from Palmerston North, Manawatu-Wanganui, New Zealand - 1770 DNA GHGhigh gp2 | ecosystem: Host-associated > Mammals > Digestive system > Stomach > Rumen... | reverse complement strand
ATTTAATTCATCAAAAGGCATTAACATTTTTCTTAATTCTTTTGCTGCTTTTCCTGCTCCGCTTCCAATATCTTCAATTCCAGCTCCAACATCTCCTAAACTTACAGCAACATCATTAGCTGAAACCTGGAAATCTTTCATTTTAAATCCAAACATATCTGCTAACGCTTGCGCTGCTTCTGTTGCTAATTCTGTTATGGCTCTAATATAAGGTAGCGTCTTCATTAACATTGGAATAAATATACTTCCTATTGCTCTGCCTAATTGAGCAAATTCCATTTGTATTTGCCTTATAGCTGTTGCTGGTGTCATGAGGTTTTTAGCCATACTTCCTTGCATTTGTGTTGTAGCTGTCATCATTTGATAATATAATAATTCAGTTTTTTGTGCTCTGGTCATAGTATCTATTCTTTGCTCTATGCCTAATCTATAAGCAGTTTCTTGCAATGTTGCTTTATCTAATGCAACACCTACGGCTCTCATTGGTTCTATTTCTCCAACGAATCCTGACTTAATTTTTTGTAATGATTGTTCAAAAGATATTCCTTTAAATGTAGACATATCTGCTGCTAATTGTGTTAAATTCTTACTCATTATATAAGCATTATTACTAGAAATTCCAAAACTTTCACCCAAAGACTTAAATGTTGCTAATGAACTTTGCATTTGTTGTGGGTCTAATCCTAATATATCTTGCGCACTATTTACAAACTTTTGAGCTTCTTTTGTAGAACTTCCCATTACTATTCTAAATTGGTTCATTGTTTGAATATAATTGCTCATTTTTTCAGTAAATGAAAATATTGAGCTTCCCATTTTCTTGAATCCATTCAATAAACCAGCAATGCTTAATCCCTTTAATGCTGCATCCAAGCCTTTCAATTCGCTACTTAAAGTTTTAACTGATTTAGCTGCATCATCTGCACTTGATTTTATTGATATACTAATTTCATCTTGTACTACTTCCGCCATTTTCTATTTTTTACCTCCTTCCTCTTGTTGAAATTGATTTCCTGTGGCTTTAGCCCAGTTTTTAAAGAATATTTGAGTTTTATATAACTCTAATTCTTTCTTCTTTTCTTCTTTTTGTTTTTCTAATTCTTTCTTTTTATCTTCGTCTTCTTCATTTCCTTCCATCCCATAAGGCTTTTCAGGATATGGTAGAGGCTTTTTTGCTTTAGAAAAGGCTCGTAATATAGGAGACACATCGCATAACGCCTCATATATATACAAGCCTTGTTCCCAATTTTGCCATTTTATTAATTCATAATCTCTTTTTTCTTTTATCCTATATGCTTTTAAATAAAATTTGGTCAATGATACATCATCTTCCCAAAACTCTTTATAACTCATACCTATTGACATATAAAATGGACATAGTTCTTCAAACTTTTTATATAGGAAGATATGCTCTACTTGGTTAGTTTGTAATACTTCTAACCTACCTTCCATTCTATGTTTTTTGAATCATCTTCTTCATTATCATCAAATAGTGTTGAATATGTTTCTTGTATCATTATTATTAATTGATTAATCAATGCTCTTTTATTTTTAAACAATGAATAGATTTCTTTAACTTCTGCTTTTGTTGTTTTTGCATGATTTTTTATAAAAGAGCCTTCAAAAGCAAGTTCAACCATTGTCATAGGTTGTTCAGTGAATTTTTCAGCATTAAATCCTTGTCTTTCCATTAATTTAATGGCATCTCTATTGTATTCTAATGTATAATCTTTATTCTTATAGTTAAATTCAATTTTTGTACTCATATTTTATCTCTCCTTTTTATTAATTAATTACGCACAAGATATAACTAAGCAGTTGGTTTTGTTGCAAATGTTGGCGCACCTGTTGGTGTAATAGAATTTTCTACTTCAATTACAGAGTTTACGCTTAATTCTGGTAATCCCATAGGACTTGGTACACCTGGGAAGAATAGTCCCTTGTCTAATCCTGGTATTTCAATATAAAACCATGTTTTCTTATTAGATGCTGCTGCTGTTGTATAAGCTGTAACTAATGTTTCCCAAGCTGTCATTAAAGTATTAGACATATTGAATGTAAATGATAATGCTCCTCCTAAATCTTTAAGACCTGGAATGCTTGTTTTATATTCTGTTTCATTTAATGTTGTTGTGTCTAAATCATCTGGTGATGGATTCATAGAAGGTGTTGATTTTATTCCTTCTAATTCTGTATAATCAGCTTTTGCTGTTGGTCTTGTACCAGCTGTTGCTTCAACTGCGTAGTACATTTTTACTCCAATTGAACTTAAATAAATTGCGTTAGCCATTTTATTTTCCTCCTTTTAACTTTTATAAATTAATTGCATATCTTTATCGTATACGCAACTATATCTTTGACTACAAGTCATTATTGTTTTATCAGTTATATATGGTTTTACTGCCATATCTCCTAATCTTCTCATTGCCATATTGCCTGCTATATATTCATTTATGATATCCATCATAATTTTAGCTCCATCAACATAGTCATATTCTTCCATGTCTCTAGTATATGCAGTTATTTGATAACTCAAATTTGTTGTTCTTTCTCCTTGTGCCGTAGACCTAGAAAATACTTCACTATTGCCAATTTCTTCTACTATTACTTTTGGATATTGTCCTTTCGGTAAATCTTTATAAGCCTCTTTTACAATTGTTTTATTGTAACTATCTTCCCTAGAATCAAAATTTTCTTGCAATCCTTTTATAATTTGGTCTGTTAAACTTATCATTTTAACACTTCCTCTACCGCTTTTTTACATAATTCTGGTATTTTTTCTTTAATAGTTTTGTCTGCATTGAAAACTATTTTTTGTGCTGGAATACCTTGCGTATAATGCTTAATTCCATTTTCATCAACATAGGTCCAATATAAACCATTTATAGGGATTCCTAAATTTGATGCTGGACTATCAGCTTTTGTGTTTCGTCTAATAGTTTTTCCACTATTATACGGATTTAGTCCAAATTGATTTTTTTGTGGATGTGGATTTTCTTCACCCATTGTACCTGTTCCAAACTCATGATAAATAGCTTGGTTTCCTATCATGCTTATTTTTTTTTCTTTAGCAGTTCCAGTTTTCGCAAATCCCATTCCATCTGATGGTTGATATTGTGAAGAAGAATAGTTCTTTTGCATTTCCTCTAATCCTACTTCTGCTATATCATCTGTTAATTTATCCGCCATTTTATCTAATTTATCAGCAATTTTATCTAATTCACTAATTAAATTTGAAATTTCATTTTGATTTAATCCGATAGTGATTCTTCTACTCATCACTATCACCAACCATTCTTTGTAAATAAAATCTTGCTTCATTTAATAGTATTAAAGGCTCACCATCTACATAAAAATCGGCTGTATTACAAAATTTATCATATTCTTCTGGTTTCTCAACATAAACATAACATCTATCAGCATTATGAAATTTTGAAGCTTCTTCAACACTTGAATAAACTACTAGTCTATTTATATATTCAGTTCCAGCAGTAATTATTTCACCTTCTGTTAGCAACGGTTGATAATTTAGTTTGTATTCGATAGGTTCGCTAAAAACTTTTCTATTATTTACAATTATTTGATTGCATAAAAATATAGATTTCTTATTTCTTTTTAATCTATACATTATATATCAACCCCTTTTGCTAGCGGAATTATTTTTTGTGTCAATTTCAAAGGATAATTTGAAGCATTATCATAAGTTCTTGATATTCCACCTTCACTATGTATTCTTTCGCCTTCTGCTCCATATTTTGCTATAGAACTTAAAGCTAATTGTATTATAATTCCAGAATATTTCTCTTCAAAAGGCTTGTCATCAGTCGGATTAAAATGTCTATCATTATAATATTCTAATAATGCCATTTCAATTTCATTTTCAGCTATATCATTATCAATATCAAATCCTCTTTGTTTAGCTCTGCGCTTTAAATCAGATATTAACTTTTGAATTTTTATATTATTAAAATCCATTTTAATCCTCCCTCTTCCTATTTATCAATAATAGTTCTTTTAACTTCTCTATTTTGATGTTTATAAGCTTCTTCAAGGCTTATACTTGCTAACTCTTTTAATTTCATATCATTTAATTCTACTGGTGCTTTTATAGCTTTTACATCATATTCATTTCCTGTTTTTGTTATAGTTACTTCAACAATTTTATTATCAAAAGGTTTTACATAAATCTTTTCATTAAAAATATATAACATAATTTTATTTTCCTTTCTTGGCTGTCCTCTTTAAACCATACTTTTCATTTATTTTCTCTTCTTCTTTAGTATCTAATTCTTTTTTATTTTCTTCCTTATTAACAATAGAGGCTACTTTTTCTGTAGCCTCCTTTTTTTCGGAAGCTATTTGATAACCAAGAATTTTATATTGTTCTTCAAAAGTACCTTTTGTGCAAACAATTTTATCATTTCCTTTTACTATTGTTATCATATTTGCTCCTCCTCATTATAATGTTGTTGGGTCTACATCTAGTATAAATACTCCATCAGCTTGCTCAAATGAAGGTAACATTACCATAGATACTTTAGTTTCAACATTAACAGGGTCTATTTGTTTTGATGTTGTTACAGCGATTGCATTGTCTACTAATTTAACTTCTGCATCTGTAGCTCCTGTCATTAAATCACTTTCTTCTGGTGTTGTACCATAGTGTGTTTCACCTAAAGGTCCATCTGGCATTAATACAAATATATCATCAGCAAAATATGTTGTGAATATACCTGCTTCATTTACATAACCATTGTCATTTACATAGATTGTAACTCCAGTTCTATCTTCAATGTATTTTCTAACATCATCAACAGTAATTGATATATTACCATTTGCAAATACATATAATGTATTTTTGATGTTTGTGTTATTCAATAATGCGTTTAAGCAGTTTGAATTACACATAGCTCTTGTTAATTTATAACCTTTTCTTCTTGCAACTGCTTGTGCATCAGAAATATCTTTTACTGGGTCTGCTCCTTCTGCTGCCCATCCTGTTGCAACTGTTATTTTGTTTTCAACTGGCATACCATAATCATAAGTATATGATTGTCCATTGCTTCCTAATACTATTGTTCCAGTTGTAAGTAATTGCATTCTTACTCTTTCAACTGTTTCATAAGCAGCTTTGATTAGTTTGATTTCATCATCAAATATTCTAGCTACTATTGTTCTAATTAATGCTTCATTTTGTGTTTGAAGTAATGTATTTAATTGTTGTCTCATTTTTTCATCAACAACCATTGATTCTTTGAAGAATGGCATTTCTGTTTTTACTTTCTCAATACCTTCTCTATCTCTTCTGATTGATTTTGCATCATAAGCACTTAATCTTAGTCCTACAACTTGATTATTTGCTCCTTTTACCCAATCTAACTCTACTCCAAGTTCCTTTTTGAATGGGAATAATTGGTTTCCTACTGTTGGGTCGTTTAAATCTTTATTAATCCAGTATTCTACTAGATTTGAACTTGTTACTAAATCAAAAAAATTCATTATATAGCACTCCCTTCTACAAAGATTATTCTAGGTAGGTCTGCTTTTACACTTGCTATAGCTGTTTTAACAGCACTATCTAATTTTAACAAATCAACACATCCTGCTATAACTATTGTTCCGTTTTCATCTCCAGCTGTAACGTCTACATCGTGCATTACAACTGCTACTGGTTTAGCACCTTGTGCACCTGCTATTGTAAATCCAGTATCTCTCTTTTCGATATCTCCATATACTGGAGTACCAGCTTTAACTACTTTTCTTCCATCTGTTCCAGCACTAACACCTGTTGCTTTTATAATAGCTGGTAATGTTACCATATAACTATCATTAGCAATTAATATGTGTTTTTCTGGAGCACCATAAGTTTCTTTAACTATTTTATTAGCCATCTTTCTCTACTTCCTTTCAAAAAAATCTTTTTGCACTTTTGTATCTACTTTCGTAGCTAGTGCTAATTCTTTACCGAAAGCTCCCTTTTCTTGTGAGCCATCGCCATCTTGTCCTTCTTTAAAAGAACCCATTTTTCCAAGTTTATTTTTTATAGCTTCTGATTTCCCAGCTTCATAAGCATTTGATATTATCTTTGAGATATATTTGCTTACCTTGTCTGTTTTATCGTTATCTTCAAAAGCTATATTTGATAGAAATTCATCATATTCTGTATCTCCATCTTTAATTCCAGCTTTTGACAAAACTGATGCTAATGCACTATTAGCTGTCATTCTGCTTTGTGAAGATTTACTCTCTGCTAATTGTTTTTGTAATGTTTCAATTAACTTCTTTGTATCTTCATCTGCTTTTTTCTTTTTGTCATCATCTGTCATTTTAGCTTCTAATTGAGCTTGTAAATCAGCAATTTGCTTATTCAAACCATCTTTTTCAGCCTTTGCCTTTCCAGCGTTTGTATACTCTCCGCTAGATAAAACTTGTTTTTTGAAGAATGTTTCAACATCCTCTTTTGTCATGCCATCTTTATAGGCATCTCCCATTAGTTCTTTTAAAAAATCCATTTTTTTCCCTTTCTTTCAGTAGTGTTTTATAGCACTTCTCTGTGCGTTACCTATCTACAAATATAGCCATTGTAGAACTGGCAATTATATTACTCGACTTCTGTTTCCTCTACTTTTTCAGTAGTTTTGACTTCTGTCTTATTAATACCTGCGTTTTTACTTTCTCTATATTTCTTTCCTCTTGATACAACTCCCGTTATATCTGTTGTCATATCTGCCATTGCTAAAGCATCTTCTGGAGCAATTTCTTCTGTTGCCATTAATGTGCTAAAGCTTTGTGCCTTTGTTTGAATATTATCATTCTTATTTCTTGGCAATTTTACATCTACATCTTCTAATTTAAAATCTTTTGACACTAAATTCAATAAATGTAATATTTCTATTGCCACCGCTAATTGCTTTTTCTTTGCTAATTTGAAATATCTTTCCTTTATTCTAGCTACTATTTCTATATCAGCCCATCCATCACGAAGTTTCACAGCATCTCCTGTATCTCCTCCGCCTCCTGAACGCGTTTTTCTATCTGGCACACCGACTATTTCTTTATATGCTTCTTCAAAATATTCTCTTAAATTCTGCATTCCATTACTATCTAATTGTTGATATATAAATTTTGCATCTACATTCATTCCTGGTTGACCCATTAATTGAATAATTCTATTCTTTCTTGCCTTTGCAGCTTCATCAGCCTCTAATTCAGCATTCATTATTACCAATAATGATTTTATTACATTATCTACATCTACGATACTATCTTTTGCCAATAAATTTAATGCTTCTGATACATCTAACGCAATTTCAAAATCTCCTTGCATAAATTGATTATTTTTTATCAATTGTATTGGATTTAATCCAATTGGATTCACATCATAATCAGTAATCGTTCCTGAATTATTGAATGTATTTTCACCCTCACACTCAATTATATATGTTTCAGTATCTGTATAGCAATAAAATACTGTCTTTCTTCTCTCTTTTGAACTATAATACGTTACTGATAACTTTACTGGATTTCCTAACTCTGGCGAACATACTACAAATGTTGTTCTTGGGTCTAATGCTATCGGTACTATTGGATAATCTGGCATATAATCACTATATAATTCCGTCGTTGGAAATGTTCCAAAATACGCCATTCCACATATACTTGCAAAATTTCCACTCTCGCCATCTACTGTGTCAGAATTTTCATAACTCATTACATCTATTAGCTTTTCAATGTCCTCTAAATGTCTACCTTTTCTTTGTGTTATCTGCGCTCCTTGTGAAAATGTATATCCCACAAGTGTTCTTACAGTAGCATAATTTCTATTTACAACTACATTGTCAGTCAAATTTGGCATATATTTTCCATCTATATTGCCTTTTCTATTCTGTGTTCCACAATATATATCAATCAATTGATTTATATCCGTCACATTTCTTTGATGTGTAGTCCAAGCTAGTGCAATTACATCTTTAATTGTACTTGGCGTTATTTCTTTATCTACAATTATCAATTTTCTTCCTTTTCCAACCACTTACTACACCTCTTATCTATAAAAAAATAGTAGTCAATAATTCTCATCAAAATTATTGGCTACTAGAGCTCTATCTATATTTTTTCTCCTCAATAATGTCAAATCTTCTCTTACATCTCGGACACCAAAAATGTATTCCTTTTGGACTCGCATTTTTTTCCATAGAGCATACTAACTTATTACATTTGGGGCATCTGATTTCTACTTCTTTTGTATCTATCATATTATACTACCTCTAATTTAAGTGTAGCATAACATTTTTTTATTGTCAACTATTTTTGTAAAAAAAAATACCTTGCATTTATACAAGGTATATCCTAAAAGGTAAAAAGGATGATAAAATATGAAATCCTTTTTAGAAAGGTATTAATCCTTCTACTATTATTCTACTATTTTTCTATTCTTTTGTCAATTATATTCCTAACATTTCTCGACTTATGTTACTCGTTGCTTTTCCATAACTTGATTTTGCCCCTAATACATTGTTTCCTAACATACTCAAACTGTCTGCACTATCATCGTGTTGCTTCGTTCTTACATTCTTCGCACTACTTTGATTAAATGCAAACACTTCATTTAATGCCTCATTTATCATCTTATCTTCTTTTATGCTCTCCCTCGTTGGTATTATCAATCTATAGTCCGAACTATCTGCACCTTTTATAAAGCCTTGTTGTGCCAATATTCTATCCGTCTTACTCTTATTCGTTGGAGATTTTTTAGATTCTACATAACATTTATTGTAACCCGCTTCTTTCAATCTACGCTTTACTTCATCTGCATACATATCTCCTCCATTATTAGCCTCAAAACATATATGAGACACTCCATAAGTTATTATATACTGCACTACCATAGGTATTGTCTCTTCTTTCGTTCCCTTTACAAAATACCATTTAACCAAATAACAATCTCCATTGTCATACTCATCTACTATCGGCATACTCAAATGGTCATCACCTCCCCACGCTACATCACACGCAGACACAGTCCTTTGATACCCTTCCATTTTCTCATAAGTACACAAATCATACTTCTTGAACTCGTTCTCAAAGAACAATAACCCCTCTCTTTCAATTGGGTTCTGCTGTATTAAACAACTAAATGATACTGGGTCCATTAAATTCCTATCTTCATGAAACATCTCTGTCGTTATCGCATACCCATACTTATAATTGAAATTACTCTCGTCGTTCTCGTCTAGCCCTGGGATTCTTATTGTCATTAGTCTCTCGGGTTCATGTTCTTTATAATATTGTATCGTTCTTGACAATGGGTCATTTATACTAAACATTGTTCCAACCAATAACATCTTACAATTACCTTGCATACGTTTTTTTAACGTTCCTGTAAACTCAACCCACTTCTTGTCCATTATATCTTTATTACTAGCCTCTTCTATGTCTTTTACAAGGTCATCTGCATATAATATATTATGTGCTCTTGTTCTACCTGTAATTGAACCATCAAACCCTACAAAATACATACTATATTCAGAGTGTGCTCTCTTCCTATTAGGGTCATTACTGAAATCTAATACCATATCTTGTGCACTTCGATATAATTCGTGCAAATGTGGGAAAATTTTTGAATAATTTCCCATATCATCATGAATTAATGCGTCTATTCCATTAAATCCTTTATCTTTTGCTATTGATGCTGAATAACTTACAAATATTGACGGTTTCTCTGGATTTTTCCCTAACGTCCATGAAAGGAAACGCTTTGAAACTTCCGTATTATGCGTTAATGTATAACCATCTGTTACGTATAAATGCTCTGGATGGTCTATCATTATACATTGACACTCTTCTTTACGAACTTTGTATATATTAGTTATCATTTTTTGATAATTATAGTTTGGATTTTTATATCTATTTTTCTTTTTTTCTACTTCTACAGGTAAAATTTTTATAGAAAAATTAATTTGATATACATCATTACATTTTACATATATACCTTCTTTATTTTTATAACCAGCTTTCTTTTTAGAGAAACTTGCCTTGCCTCCTAATCCTCTTACCAGTTCTAAAAAATCATCCTTTAGTTCCTCAGATGTAGTATTGTATATGCACCACCCTTCTTTAGTTATATGCCCATCGCCATCCATTAACCCTTTTAGCAATTCTATCCTACTTTCTTTATTGGCATATAAATATTTTTTTGGAATGAATTTTTTATTAGATTTTTTTCCATATAATCCATATTCTTCTATTTTTAATATATATTCATTCTTTAAAAAATGTCCTAATTCATCTCTTTCTTCTTGTGCTTTCCTTATTACATAAACAAATTGTTTCTTTGTCTCAGTTATTTTTAAGCTTTGAGGTAACTTTTCTTTTATTTTTTCTATTACATCTTTTTCTCCTGTAGAAAAAGATAATGTTTTCGATGTTAAACTTCCATTTGCAATTAATGCCCCTAATATATACGGCTCTATATCATTTTCATTTATTTTTTCTTTATATTTAAACTCTATAGGTTCTACTAATCTTATTGAGTAATTATTATAAGTATGATATTTATCTACAATTTTGAAATCCTTTAACATTTCTTTCGTGTTTACAATCCTCTTTTTATCTCCCTTACTTCTATCTGTCCTTGTTTGCACTTCCCATAAATGTTCTAAACCACAGTCTACAAAGCTACCATCATCAAAGCTTACTCTATAAACATCTTTAACTCCTTTAGGGTACACTCCAACAACTTCACATGCTTTCCCATCTGCTCCAATTATTTTCGTTCCTACTTTTACTTCACCCATTGTTATCCAACCAGTCGGTGTCAATATCTTACTGCTTAATGGCTGCTCTTTTCCTGTTCCCTGTGGCATTGACAATGTCATTATCGGTCTATCTTTTCTGTAATAAAACTTACTCATCTCTTTCGCTATTCTATTCAATACCATTGTTCTTGGCGCTATAAACTGCTTCTCTGGCGCTATCCCAAATTCCATCGCTGGCAAATAATACTCAAACAAATATCTCGCTAAATAATAATATGTCTCCTTCATCGCCTTATACAGCTCCTGCTGCTTCCCTAAATCTCTCTCTTCCCTTATCGCCTCATTTATGTTCAACGCTATCGCTATCCCTATCTCTATACTCTCCGCATACTCTAACTTCTTCTCCCTCTCATCATACACCACTTTCTCTACCTTATCCCTGTCCTCTATCAATGATGTATAATACCTCAATATGTTCAATAACAACAACCTCTTACTTCTCTCCATCCCTTTATCATTCTCTAAATTATACCTTATCTTCCTTATGTCTCCCTCTATCTTTACATAATCTTGGCTCTCTTCCACTACACTATACCTCCACTAAATATTATCATCGTCTCTATTACCAATAATATCACCACTACTACCGCTTTTGCTCTCTTCTTCCTCTCATTTTCCTCCCTTCCAAATAAGTCCAAAAATCCCTGCTCTATCATTATCCCTATAAATACTATTATTAACACTTTTATCCACTTCATCTAAATTCCCCTCTCACAAGTATTGGCACACACACTATCCATCCTATCGCAATTAAACTCCCTATTACCATACATCTTACACTCTCTGACATAATATATGCCTCGCCTGTCTCTTTATTCTCTATATAAAAATGCTCGCTTAACCACAAAAATACTATCGCTCCTATTATACAATATACCCAACTACATACTACTCCTATTCCCACTTAACCACTCTCCAGTCTCTACTCCATTCTACCTTCTTTTCATACATCTTGCATCCTTCATTCCCCTCAAACTCCTCTAACTCTAACCTACTACATCCCGTACACCTTCCTTCCGCTATCGCACTCCTACACGGCTCTCCTAATTCTTTATACCTCATTTCTCTTCACTCCTTAAATCTATCACTATATTCGCTACATCTGCCTTTAGCACTTCTACTACCTCTCTTAACACCTCTCTCGCGTCTTCCTCTCTTTCATATCTCTCTATCTCCACTATCTTCTGCTCCGCATTTATCCCAATCAAACTATTCCCCATTACCTTTATACTTAACTCACTACAATTTATTATCTCATCTTTCCTATTTATAAATCTTATGTCCATTCTCTATCTCTCTCCTTTCTCTCTTTCTTCCTCTTATTTCCCTTATCTCCCTTATCTCCTCTGGTTCCATCCATCTTTTCCACATCTTCCACAATATTATACACAATACTACTATCACTATTCCGCCCTACTATCAGCAGACCTATTAATGCCGCCTCTATCTCTTTCATCTTCTTTTTCTCCTCTCATCTTAAATTCTATTACCGTATCAAAATCATTCTCACATTTCCTATTTATGTCCTCTATCAAACCATCTATCGTCTCTATTCCATATCTGTCCCTCGCTATCTCCAGTATCGTTATTATTTGATATTTCTTTATCTTCATTTACTCTCTCTCCTTCCTCCTTAACCTTCCACTACATTCCTTACACATCACACTTCTTCCACTCCTTACATTCCATATCTTCTGCCTCTTCTCCTTCCCACACTCACATCTACACACCCACTCTAATCCTTTCTTCCCTCGCTCTACTCCTATTACTTCCCATCTTCCATACACTCGCCCTATCGCTGCTCTATTTTCTACTTCCTCTCTCCTCATTCTCTCCTCTCCTTCTCCCTCAATTATACCTTTTACTCTTTTTATAGTCAATAGGGGATTTGCGATTTTTGTTGGTTGCGCGGGGGGTGGATATCGCGACCCGGGGCGTTCTCCCTGGTATAGGGGTCGGGGTGGGGTGCGTGCGTTTGCGTTCGTTTTGGCGTTTTGGTGTGTTTTAGATTCTTATTTTAAAATAAAACATAGGCTATATATACATAAACTTTTAAAAAAACTTTTACAATATATATTGACAAACTTATTATAATATGATACAATGTAGCCAACAAATGAAAAGGGGGTTTTGTTATGAAATTGAAAATAAAACAAACAAAGCAAAATATATTATTCTTAATACTAGGGCGTTTAATTGCCTATGGTATATTGTACGGGGGTATAATAGCCTTTGT
>Ga0247611_10008071_pt1 | contig 13054 bp, 10 predicted proteins | sample 177DNAGHGhighgp2_FD_192422 | JGI IMG/M metagenome (GOLD analysis project Ga0247611, IMG submission 192422) | Sheep rumen microbial communities from Palmerston North, Manawatu-Wanganui, New Zealand - 1770 DNA GHGhigh gp2 | ecosystem: Host-associated > Mammals > Digestive system > Stomach > Rumen... | reverse complement strand
AACTCACTGTTCATCGCCTTGCTGAACTCCACCGGGAATTTGCGGCAGTAGGAGCGCACTTCTGATTCTTTCTCTTCGTAAACCGGTGAATACCTTTCCATTTCTTGGGGATGTCAAAAGGTTTTTATCAATAGTGAGTTGATGTCAATGCTTATCAGCCTCTTGCCTGATGAAACTTATTGTGCATATACATCTAATATTTTCTGCCTGATGATGAACTCATACTTGGCTTGTACTGCATTCTCTCTTGCCTCACGCAGCCTTTGAGTAGCTTGAGTAAGATCGTAAATGGTACTGCGTCCTGCCTCGTATTTGTCAGACTCATAGGTATATGCTATCTCGCTGGCTTCTTCAGATTTTTTCGCAGATTGAAACCTGTCTTTCGCATCAACAGCATTATAGTAAGCCTGATCTATTTCTTTGCGCAGTTTCTGCTGGGTATCACTCAGCTGCAACTGACTCTGGGTGAGTAGCATCTTGGCGCGGCGAATTTCGTTGCGTGTACTTAAACGGTTGAAAATAGGAACAGTGAGATGCACACCCAACAATTCACTTTTATTCTTGTTTATTCTGCTGAAAAAAGGACCTTCGCCAGGACCTTTGAAAGGCTTGAAATAGTAGGTGTTTAATGAAGCACGGAAATCTATACGTGGGTAATAACCCGCACGGGCAGTCTCTATGTCATATTTGCTCCGCTCCACGGCAGCTTGTGCAGCAACGACAGCGGGATGTGTCTCAGAAGCATCCGTATAGAGATCAATAGGATTGATCAGTGCCTGGCTGAGTGCCCTGTCATCATCAATGTCAGCTATGGAAAAACCGTCTTTGCTGGGCAGGTTAAGCAATTGTGACAAAGAGAGTAATGCAATATTGGCCTTGCCTTTGCAGGCTGTCAGGTTATACTCGTCTGTAGCTAACTGAGCTTCAGCGTCAGCCAGGTCGCTTTTCGGACTTTTGCCGTCTTCCACCAACGCATGGGTCTTTTCGCACAGGCGGCGACTGGCTTCCACTTGCGCTTCAGCCACCTCTGTCATACCTTGCTCATACAACACTTGAAGGTAATAAGTCGCCACTTGGATGGTGAGATTCTTGCGTGCATGGTCTAATGAGGCTACAGCCTCTTTTACTGACCAGTCGGCTGAACGCTGGCGGTTTTTCCGCAGAAAGCCATCGAATACTGGCATCTCTAAATTTATGGATCCACTGGTATATGAAAGGTTGGCGTCAAAAGGCTCTGTAGCCATAACGCCTGTAGAGGCGGAAGCATTACCAAAACTGAATTGTTGTGCTGCCGTGAACTCAACCATAGGTAGCCAGTCGTTCTTAGCTGTGTTCAGACTGTTCTTGCTTAACTCCACCTCTATTTCTCTCTGCTGGAGGTCAATATTGTTCTCACGGGCATATTGTAGGCAGTCTTCAAGTGTCCAAGGCAATTGGGCACTTGCTGTAAAGGCCGCCAATAGGGTGGGGATTACCAGTGAGATACGTTTCACATCTCCCCTAAAACTCTTCAATGTCATCATACTTCTGGTCTTTTACGGATTATTTCTGGTTTCCACGTAGCAGCTCACCGGCCTTAACCCCATCTTTCAGCTCTATGTAGTAACCGTCGGAGAGGCCAACGTTGACTGACCTGCGTTCAAACTGTTGATGTTCCTCATCGTCAGGGTCAGAAACGAGTACATACACGTAAGCGTCATCTCCATCGAACTCTATGCATGTTTCGTCACATGAGAAAGAATTGGAGACCTTGTCTAACAAGATGGATGCGGAGGCACTATAGCCAGAGCGGATGGTGACATCAGCCGGTACATGAACGGTTCCTTCCAGTTTAAACATCTTCGCTCCGTTTCTTAACTCACCTTCCGGTGATATATATTCGAGTTTGGCAGGTAGTGACACTTCTTTGATCGAACCTAACGTAAGCTGCATATCCATACCCTCATGGAGCAGGTTAACCTGGGTCTCGTCAATGTAGCCTCGGAATATGATGTCGCTCATATCAGCTACCTTGGCAACAGTGGTTCCCTCTGTATAAGCACTGGTGCCAGAGACGGATGTACCTTCCTTTACAGGCACACTGAGCACCAATCCGGAAATCGTGGAACGCAGGTCGGTGGTGCTGACACTACCCGAACGGGCCGACTGCCCGCGTTTGATTACCTCCACTTGCGACTCTGCCCCTTTAAGGGATTCTTGAGCTGAAGCCAGTCTGGCTTCTTTCTGCTCATATTCCTCACGGCTCACTACGCCTTTTTCGAAGAGTGACTTCAGACGGTTGAACTCACGTTCCTCCTCCCCGAGTATGATACGTGCCGCTTCCACCTGATTAAGCGCTTCATTGAGCTGCGCCATGTCAGGGATGATGCGGATGGTGGCCACCAGGTCACCCACTTTTACATAATCACCTGCTTTTACCAAAAGCCTGCCCACTACACCTGTTGCCAGCGGTTTCAGCTCCACTTGGTTGCGCGCTTCTAAAGTGCCAGTGGCTGTAGCCTTCTTCACAATGTCACGTTGCTGGGGAGAAACCAGTTCATACACCACTGGCTCCGGTTGCGATTGCTCCCAGAGGAAGTAGAATGTGTATAGCACAAAAAAAACTACCAGTACCCATCCCGTTGTTTTCAAAACCTTCTTCATATTTATAATTCTTTAGTTTTATATCTTAAATTGACATTATTCTTCTCTAAGTGCATCGATTGCCTTAATCTTCAAAGCATTCCGTGCAGGAAGCCACCCGGCGAAAAGCCCACCTGCAATCAAGATGAGCAATGAGATGACCGCTGCCCAGAATGGCATATACGGATGATAGAAAGTGTCGTTCTCCACATTACCTATCATATTGTTCACTATTTGTAATAGAATGACTCCTAAGCAAAGTCCGATAAATCCCGAAATGGATGTCAACACCAGGCTTTCCGTCATGATCTGTCTAAGGATGGTCGAGGGCAAAGCTCCCAAAGCCCTACGGACGCCAATCTCCAATGTGCGTTCCTTTACACTGATGAGCATGATGTTGGAAATACCGATTAATCCTGCCAGCAAGGTTCCTAATCCCACAATCCATATCAAGATATTAATGCCCGAGAACAAACCGCGATATTGATTGATTGTTTCTTCTGTTGTGTATAAATACAATGCCATGGAATCATCGGGATGAATAGAGTACTCCTCTTTTACCAGTGTAATAACTTCAGAGGCAAGTTGCTGAATTGGTTTTCTTTGGTTGAAAGCCACCAGCCACAGGTCTATATCTCCATGCATGTCGTATGCTGCCAGCTCAGTGGGGAGTGGCATCAGCACACTTGTAGCGAGATCGAATCCCGCATATAACGAGTTGCTGGTTTTCCTGACAACGCCTACCACATCCAACACCATCCCGTTCACTTCCACTGTGCTTCCTACTGCCTGTTCATAATTACCGAACAATACGGAAGCTACGTTCTGGCCTAAAAGACACACCATGCGTTGTTCACGCATGTCTATCTCATTGATAAACCTCCCTTTTAAAATTTTCATCGGGCTGGCAGAATAGTATTCGGGCGATAAGCCCACTACATCATAGAGGAAAACATCCTCTCCGTGCTTCACCTCTTGCAATCCTGCTAAGCTGACAGACGATATATAATCCACATCTCCTTGTAACTCTTGTTTAATCTTTTCCTCAAAGCCCGTCTTTATCTTCCATGTCCTGCCGCTTTCCATACCCTGATACGGCAGGGATGTCACGTCAGGAGCTAAGAACAGAAGATTGGCGGGAAGATTCATCACGCTGTTGATCACGCCGTTATTAAGACCCATACCGGCTCCTATCATGATTGTCAGGATAAAAATACCCCAGAACACACCGAAAGCCGTCATCAGGCTCCTGCTGCGCTGCTCCATGATGGTCTGCCATATTTCACTCCAATAATCCGTATTAAACATAACCTCTAATTATCTTGCGTTCAACGCTTCAACTAACTTGATATCCACCGCCCGTCTGGCTGGTGCGTAACCTGCCACGAGGCCTGCCACAAACATGATGGCATTGATAAACATGACTACGGAGAAGTCAACAGTGGGATGCTCAAACACTCCATTGCTTCCCAGCTCTCCTAAAATCCATGATGCCAGCTGTGTGAGACCTATGCCCAAAAACATGCCTACATAACCGAAGATAACCGTAATGATAACCGATTCCATGAGAACGAGAGAGATAATCTGTGCTTTGGAGGCTCCCATAGCACGCCTCACTCCCAGCTCTCTGGTGCGCTCCTTTACGGTAATCAGCATGATGTTCGAGATGCCTACCACACCTGATATCAGTGTGGCCAGTCCTATGATGACTACAAAGAAACTGACACCTGACAATATGTTGTTTATCCAAATGGGGTCTTCGTAATAATTCTCTATCTTAACAGCCTTGGCGTCTGTGGGGGCAAAAGACTTTATTGTGCCTAAAGTCCATAATAACCTTGCGTTGAAGTCAATGTTCAACTCTGCCGTTGTCAGATGATCAACTTTTAGATGAAGTTCATCCAAATGCCTGTCAGGACGGAATATAGCTTCCATGGTTGACAAGGGGCATATAATGGAATTGTTGATTTCTGTAGCCACTTTCGTATCTGATACGCCTATTACCTCGAAATCGATTTCATTTAGCTGCACATGCTGCCCTATGACAGATCCACTGACATCTTGGAACAAGAGCCTCTTGATAAGAACCGGAATGATACATACCTTACGCCTTTCCTGAATATCCATGGCATTGACGTCTCGACCTTCTATGATACGCGTATTGGTAGCCACATCATAGCCAGGCGTAGTTCCTCTGGTATTGATTCGGCTGGTATATGCTCCTTGGTGTATCACCAGTGACTCATTGATGATAGGAACCACCGCTGGGATGGTGTCTCCCCAGAGTGATTGCAGGTAATAGCCATCTTCCTCATAAAGTTTGACAGTCTGACCTTTCTGCTGTCCTTGAAAACTTATTGAGGTCTCCCCTGGTGTCAGGATTACCACATTGTTGCCCATCAGTTCGAAGTCGGAAGTTATGCCATTAACCAATCCGTTTCCCGATCCGATGAGCACAATGAGGATAAAGATACCCCATCCTATGGAGAATCCTGTAAGCGCTATGCGCGTCCGGTTGCTTTTCATGGCGATGAAGACCTCTGTAAAAAAATCTCTCATACTACCGGCCCCCTTTCATCCCTAAATATCGTTCCGTCCTTCAGGAAGATGCGACGGTCTGTCTGGTCGGCTATCTCCTGCTCATGCGTAACTATGATAACCGTTTGCCCTTCCTTGCGGTTTACTTCACGCAACATGTTCATCACTTCCTGTGTTGTCTTTGAGTCAAGCGCACCTGTAGGCTCATCAGCCAGGATAATCTTCGGGTGCTGTATCAGGGCACGTGCGATGGCCACACGTTGTCTCTGACCTCCAGACATTTCCATGGGCTTATGGTTCCAATGAGCACCCAAGCCTACTTTTTCCAGATATTCCATCGCCAGCTTGTTTCTCGTCTCACGATCTACTCCTCTGTAGGTGAGAGGCAATGCCACATTATCGAGCGCATTCTTGAAGTTGATGAGGTTAAAGCTCTGGAAAATGAAGCCAATCATATCATTGCGCAAAGTGGCTTGCTCATCCTCTGAAAGGTTCTTGATGAGGTGTCCGCCAAGATGGTATTCCCCCTCATCGTAGTCGTCAAGGATGCCAATGACATTCAGCAGTGTTGACTTTCCTGAACCGGAGGCACCCATGATGCTCACTAACTCTCCCTCATGTATATCCAAATCCACGCCTTTGAGCACATGTAGCGGAGAAGCTCCCTGATAAGTCTTGTGGATGCCTTTCAGACTGAGAATGGCTTCATTTTTCCCTGTGCCTGATCGCATCGACATGAGACTCTCCAAAGAGAAGTCCCCGTGTTTGTGATACACGTTTTTCTTGTCATCAGTATGCCAAGTCAGGGTAGTTATATTCTGTCTGAATAGGTTTTTGTATTTTATATCCGGACAGAGTGATTTGACAAACATTTGTTCTATATCGAACTCACTTTCATTCGCTGAAATAGGGTTGGATGCTTTACCGTCATCTATGAGCATAACCTGAACAATATCATTTGTATGACTGATATGCAATTCAATAGAATGTTCTTTGTTTTCTTTGCTGACCTCAAAAATCACCATTTTCAAAGACTCTTCTACGCAGAGTTCGATGAAATAGCTAAGATTGGCAGATTCCAACTCCATACTCTTTACAAATTGATGGAGCTCTGAAAGTGAGTCACTCATGTCCTGCATGTTGGCAGACATCGAGATGTTCATCATGTGCTGGTAAGGGTCAACATGTGGAATCAGTGACCATAAAGACAACTTGTGATGATAATGATGAACTGTCCACCACATTATTGCTATGGGAAATAATACTGAACAAAGAATCACAAGAAGTGGAATGGTGAGCGAGACATTGAGAGTCAAGGTAATTAACAAGAGCAATGCGGAAATGATTAGCATTGGCCGCATGCATTGGATAAAGAGTTTCCTCATGTTACGATAGTCACTGCGCATACACAGCAAGCTTCCTGAAGCATATAGAGTGAGGCTAACCCCAATCGATACTAAAACTCCAACGCCAATCAGGCAATAAGCTACACACTCCAAAAGAGATATGTACTCAAGTAGCAAGCTTGCTGCTATTAAACCTATCAAGCAGACGGCCACTATCAGTGTTATAGTCAAAATGTATGATTTGACCGCACTATTTATCAGTAGAGGTTTCTGTATCATCTTTTACCTTTTTCATTATGTTTAAATACAAGCAATTAATACCGTTGAGGTACTTATAGTTCACCTCATCGCAGATGCCTTGTATCATCATCATCGACAATAGGTCTTCATCTACATCTTCAAGATTGTCAGGCTTGAAACTCACCAACGGGTTATAAGCTTTGCCAGCATCTTTAACGATGATGGTGAAGCGTTCGGGCTCATCAACCACATTTACATCAAAAGTACCTTCCTTATGCTCTTTGACCCCCATTTCATATTGGTTAACCATCACCTCCTCCAAACTATGCTCAACGGCCTTCATCCGTTCTTCATCCAAGTCGAAGATACTAATGTAGAAAAGGAGGTCTTTCAGTTTCTGCTGAACGTCATTGAAATCATATTTTACGCTTACGGCATGGGAATCGACGCATCCAATGAGTGGGGTCAGATATAGCCAATGGGTCAATTCCTTCCGAGACAAATAATAGGAGATGCCAATGCAGCAAATCATGAGCAGCCACATACCGATAGGGAGGGATTCCCAGAGGTAGGAAGGGTTCACATAGGATACTGCCAAGGCTGGCAACAGGATGAACAGAATCATGCCTACCTGGACGGCGGATGACAAAAAGCCCTTATCAATGACCACGTAAATCTCACTGAGAAGAGATACCACAACCACAGGAATCAATATCAGGCTAAACAGCCTCAAAGGTTGCTCAGACACGGCAAGCAGGGCTTCATCGGCTCCAAAGACACGGGCCATTATTGAAGGAAACATGAATAGCACAATGGTGGATATGACTGTTCCTCCCACCATGATTCTGCTGATGCTGTCGAGCAGACGGTTCAAGCCTGCCCAGTCTTGCTCACCACATAACACACCACCTATTCCACTGATAGCGCTGCCGGCGCCACCGGTAATGAGGAAACTCAGAGAGAGGGTCTGCAGGCACACACTGAGGATGAACATGCCATCGGCACCCTGGGTGTTTAAGACAATGGTATTCATGCCCAAGAACAAGACAATCATCGCAATGTTCCCAACCACATCGGGCAATCCGCGGATCATGCATTTCCCCAGTACATTAGCCGACTTGCTGGCTTGAAGAAGGTGAAACTGGAAAGGCTGGGGACGTTTTTTCAAATAAGGAACAAGGGTGATCAAACCCGCCAAGGCACTTAAGGCGGTGGCAATGGCCGCTCCTTTCATTCCTCCGTCAAGGACAACCACAAGCAGCAGGTCGAGCAAGATGTTTGCTGCGGAAATAGACAGAAGGCACATCGTCACCAAGCGAGGCTTACCGCTGATTTCCACGAACTGGGTTAAGCAGAAGAGTACAATCATCAACACGTCTGCGATAAAGGCAAATGGCAGGTAGTCAATCAATAAGGGAAGCAAGCGATCCTCGTCGGTAAGCAGATGGGCGATAGGTTCGGCCAGCGTACCCAATAAAAGTGCCAGAAGACCATTGATGAAGAATATACTGACCAGGCTGACGGTAAAGATGTTATTGACCTTCCCATATTGCTGACTGCCGAATGCCGGTGCCATGAGCAAGACGGCGCCAGAAGTAATGAAAGAACCGACAAGTGTGACAATCCACGATATGGGGTAAGCCAGCGTGACAGCCGATATGGCATCTGCCCCTACTGCGTTACTTACGATGATACCATCAATGGTGTCGTTGAGCTGGTTGACAATGGAGCTCAAAACAGCTGCTACGAGATATGCCCTCAGCGAGTGATTAATAATATTAGAATTACGCTCTTTATTATCCATCGTTATTCAGTTCACTAAAAAACAAAATACTTCAAAGTCACTGTAATACAATACTGGCCGCAAACGAAATAAAGATACTAAGATATACTTTTCTCAGCAAAACTTTTAACGTTTGGTGAGACTTCTAACAATCCAACATCCTCAGCGTCTCCACCTTCTTCAGCCTCGCTTCCAAATGCTCAACCTGGCTCTTGCGAATGCGAAGTGTCATCCGGCAATCATTATCATAATCCTGGGAGATAATTTCAGGACATTCTTCTTTCACGATTCGCATCACATCATTCATGAATGGATATTCATACAAAAAAGATATGTCTGCATCAACCGTCTTTTCGATAATGTCAGCCACATTGAGCGCTTCTTGTGCCGCAGCTTTATATGCGACGATCAACCCACTGGTGCCCAGTTTGATACCACCGAAATAACGAACCACCACGATAAGGATGTCAGTCAGTCCAAAAGAATTAATTTGTCCAAGAATAGGACGGCCGGCTGTACCATTAGGCTCACCATTATCGTTGGCACGAAAGTCATTTCGCTCATGTCCAAGCATATAGGCATAGCAAACGTGGCGGGCATCGTAATATTTCTTTTCGTAGAACTTCAGCTTTTCTTTAATCTCGTCAAGAGTTCTGACAGGTATAGCAAAGGCAAGGAACTTACTCCTCTTCTCGGTATAAGTTCCTTCTGCCAAACTTGCTATAGTCTTATAAGTATCGCCCAAAGCTAATTGTTAACTTGGAATTTTGTGATACCATCACGCAGGTAGCCAACTATCTGTTTAGCAGCCGCGATACCAGCATTGATATTGGCCTCTGCTGTCTGAGCCCCCATCTTCTTAGGTGTAGCAAAATACCGCCCGGCAAATTTTGCTGCAAATTCTTCAGCAGCTGCAGGAGCGATATCAGATACGTATTTCAAGTCTTCACGTTCCTCCATCAACTTAATCAAGCCAGCCTCATCAATTACTTCCTTGCGAGCAGTATTAATCAAGATACCACCCTTTGGTAGACGATTCACCATTTCATAATTGATAGAGTTCTTTGTCTCAGGGGTGGCAGGTATATGCAATGAAACGATGTCACAAGTATCGAACAAAGCTTCGGTAGAATCAACAGCATGAACACCAGCAGCTTCAATAACTTCCTTAGGGCAAAATGCATCGTAAGCATAAATGTCCATACCAAAACCTGCGGCGATGCGAGCCACGTTTCGGCCAACATTACCAAATGCAAGAATACCAAGTTTCTTACCTTTCAACTCAGTTCCTGCTTTACCATTATAGAAGTTGCGAACAGCATACACCAATAATCCAAATACCAGTTCGGCCACAGCATTAGAATTCTGACCCGGTGTGTTCATCACAACCACATTGTGAGCAGTTGCTGCAGCCAAGTCCACATTGTCGTAGCCTGCTCCAGCGCGAACAACAATCTTTAATTGCTTTGCAGCGTCGAGCACTTCATTATCTATGATATCACTTCGGATTATCACGGCGTCAGCATCTTTCACAGCCTGCAGTAGCTGTGCCTTCTCAGTATATTTCTCCAACAATGCCAGTTCATAACCAGCAGCTTCTATTTCCTGACGGATGCCGTCAACAGCCACTTTGGCGAACGGTTTTTCTGTAGCAATTAATACTTTCATCTCATTAATGTTTAGATTCGAACAATTGCATGCATGCCACCAATGCCTTCACGCCTTCCAGAGGCTGTGCATTATAGCAAGAAGCGCGGAAACCACCTACATCACGATGTCCCTTCACGCCCACCATACCATTTGCTACTGCAAAGTCTAAGAAATCTTTCTCCAGATCCTTGTACTCATCAGCCATCACGAAGCAAAGGTTCATCAAAGAGCGATCCTCAGGAACAACGGTTCCACGGAACATCTTGTTACGATCAATCTCATTATACAACATCTCTGCACGTTCTTTTGCACGACGGTCCATTTCCTCAACACCACCAGACTTCTTAATCCAGCGCAGGTTCTCCAATGCTGAATAAATTGGCACTACTGGAGGGGTATTGAACATAGATCCTTTAGCTACATGAGTGCGGTAATCAAGCATCGTTGGGATATAACGACTCACCTTACCCAGCTCGTCGTCTTTCACAATCACCAGTGTAACACCAGCCATTGCCAAATTCTTCTGAGCTCCAGCATAAATACACTTATATTTCTTCACATCGATTGGACGACTAAAGATATCTGAAGACATATCGGCAATCATTGGAACAGGCACATCCAAGTCCTTGCGAATTTCTGTACCATAGATAGTATTATTAGTGGTAATATGCAGATAATCAACATCGGTAGGACAGGTCCAGCCCTTAGGAATATAGGTAAAATTCTTGTCTGCAGAAGAAGCGACCTCTACTACCTCACCAAAGCCCTTAGCCTCTTTAAGTGCCTTTTTTGCCCAAACGCCTGTATTCAGATAGGCTGCTTTCTTTTCAAGGAAATTATAAGGAACCATGCAGAACTCCAGACTTGCACCACCTCCAAGGAAGATAACTGAATAGCCCTCTGGAATGTCGAGGATTTCTTTAATAAGAGCAACAGCCTCATCTACTACAGGCTGAAAATCTTTTGCACGATGGCTGATTTCCATCAAAGACAAACCTGAACCATTGAAATCAAGAATCTGTTGGGCAGTAGCCTCAATCACCTCACGAGGGAGGATTGATGGACCTGCATTGAAATTATACTTCTTCATAAAGCATTTGTTTATTAAATAAAACTATTTTGTTTCCTTTTTTCAATAAATATGGTGCGAAGTTAGCAATTTATTTGTTTATGGCAAAGAAACGCGAACTTTTTTATATTGCTTCTTCTATAATGGTGCGCATCCCTTTTATCTTTTCTCCCGCCACCAACTTAAGCAACTGATTGACTTTCGACCGTTTGACAGCCACAAAAGCATAATGGTCTTTTACATCCACCTGTCCTACATCATTCCTATCAAGACATCCTTTCTTATAAAAGAAACCCACTACATCCACCTTGTTCAGTTTATCTTTCTTACCCCTACCAATATAGACAGTAGCCCACTCCTGCTTTGGAGGCATAGGCGTATTATCAGGCAAGTCAAATACGGATACATTTGCATCCACATAGCCAGGCAATTGTTCCTCAGGCCCAAGAATCATGAAAGACTGCCCCGTAGCATCCCAACGTGCAGTACGTCCGTTGCGATGAGTGAAAGATTCTTCATTGACAGGCAGATGATAGTGAATCACGTTGTCAATGCCTGGAATATCTAATCCTCGAGCAGCCAGATCGGTCGATATTAATACTGGACAAGTGCCATTGCGGAATTTGTAAAGTGAACGTTCTCGATCATCCTGTTCCATGCCACCATGAAACATATCACAAGGAAATCGTTTAGCCTGCAAATAACCCGTCACACGTTCAACACTCTCACGATAGTTCACAAACACCAACGAGGTCTGATTGCCAAGCTGGCACAACAAACGATACAGTGTTTCTAATTTATCCTTTACTGGGGAATTTACCACTTGAAGCGACAAATTGGTAGCGCCGTAACTCGATTGAGAGAAATCAAGTTTAATAACTTTATTTTTTAACAACTTACCTTCTTCAGTTGTAGCCACACCAGTAAATTGGGGTATCTCATCGGCATTAGTTGCAGAAAGTAGCACGCGCTTCTTCAGTGAGGGCAGTTTCCCTATCACCTCAGACATTTCTTCTTGGAAACCGAATTCCAAGCATTTGTCAAACTCATCAATAACAAGAGTGGTTACTGTCTTAGCATTAAAATTCCGTTTCTCCAGATGGTCGTTCATACGTCCTGGAGTTCCCACTATCACCTGAGGATGAATTCCGTTCATAGTCCGATGCTCATCCATAGCAGGACGCCCACCATAGCAACTCATCACCTTGAAAGGTGTACCCATTTGCTTGAACACCGTTTCTATCTGCAGAGCCAACTCACGCGATGGAGCCAGAATCACCGCCTGAACATCATTGCTTTCAGCATCCAGTCGTTGCACCAAAGGTAACAGAAAAGCCAACGTCTTTCCAGAGCCTGTTGGCGATAGTAACACAAGGTTCTTGTCCACCCCAAATGCTTCCAAGGTAGCCAACTGCATAGGATTGAGTTCCTCAACCCCAAGGTTTTTCAATATCTCATTCTGCGCTATCATCTTCTACAATCTGCGCGTCTTCAATATCCGAGTCATTCTTGTCAAACTTTGTCACATCCTGTGTTTCATTTAGTTTAGGGCGAAGACGTGTGAACATATACCAGTTGACGAGTTCAAACACAGCATAAAAGAGGCAAGTAATCCCTATTATAATAAATGCAGTAGAACGTGTTCCATTCGGATTGGTGATTGCATAAATGCCAGCCAAAAATATCAGTGATGGCACTATATAATAAACGAGTGGCACTTTTGACCACTGACGTGCAGCAATAAGGGTTGAAAGTTGCTGTATTCCTCCTATCAGTAGAAAGAAACCCAGTACAAACGTCAGGAAA
>Ga0247611_10008068_pt1 | contig 13065 bp, 9 predicted proteins | sample 177DNAGHGhighgp2_FD_192422 | JGI IMG/M metagenome (GOLD analysis project Ga0247611, IMG submission 192422) | Sheep rumen microbial communities from Palmerston North, Manawatu-Wanganui, New Zealand - 1770 DNA GHGhigh gp2 | ecosystem: Host-associated > Mammals > Digestive system > Stomach > Rumen ... | reverse complement strand
TCTTTGAATAGTATTTTACCATTATTGGAAGAAGTTCAAGGTTCTGGAAGACCTTTGGTAATTATTGCTGATGAAGTTGATGATCAACCATTGTCAGCAATGGTATTAAATCATGTAAGAGGTGTCTTACAAAGTTGTGCAGTTAAAGCACCTAGTTTTGGTGACATTAGAAAATTTACAATGGAAGATATTGCTATATTAACAGGGGGTGAATTTATTTCTACATCTTTCGGTAAAAAATTAGACCAACTAGATGCTTCAGTTTTAGGGTCTTGTGATAAAATTAGAATAACTCCTACTGAAACCATTATTATTGGTGGTCATGGAGATAAAGAAAAATTACAAGACCGTATTAATTCTATTAGTGCTGAAATTGAAAATGTTGAATCATCTTATGATAAAGAAAAATTACAAGAAAGACTTGCTAAATTAACTGGTGGAGTTGCTGTAATTAAAGTTGGTGGTGCAACAGAAGTTGAAGTTAAAGAACTTAAAGATAGAGTTGATGATGCAATTTGTGCTACAAAAGCTGCTCTTGAAGAAGGTGTATTACCTGGCGGTGGAATTGCTTTATTAAGAAGTAGAGAAGTTCTTGATTATACAGGAAATTCTGATGAAGCAATGGGTATGCAAATTGTTTGTAATGCTCTTGAAAAACCTTTGAAAACAATTGTAGAAAATGCTGGAAAATCTGGTGATATGATTGTTGAAAAGGTTTTGGAAAGCAAAGAATACAATTATGGTTATGATGCTCGTAATAATGCTTATGGAGATATGGTTGAAAAAGGAATTATTGATGCAACAAAAGTTGTAAGATGTTCTTTGGAAAATGGTGCTTCAATTGCTGGACAACTTATTACAGTAGAATCATTAATTATAGATGATGTTGATGAAAACCTTAAGATGATGAAAGGATTATCATCTGCTCCTCAAATGATGTAAAAATGTTTTCAAACAATATTTTAAAACCCTTTCTTTTTAGAGAGGGTTTTTTAATATTTAAATATTTATTAGATACCAGTAGGTGTATCTTCAAATCTTTGTTTAACAATTGCTTTCCAATCCTTTGGTTTTCTATATTCTTTTTTAACTCTTGCTTTAACCAAATCTTTGATATTTTGTCTTTTTGTTAATTCTGTTCCATCGCTAAATGTCATACTATCATCATTATTAATAGTTTGTAATAATACATTAGGAACACCCATCCATTTAGTTCTGGCATCATATCCAATTAATTCCCAACGACCTTCTTTTCTAACATATAATCTTGGTGGATTGAAATTTGTTTTAAGATAATAATCTCCAATTTTAGGATTTTGTGGAAAACTATTACCCATAGGAACATCTTCGGCATTTAATTCAGCAGGAATACCATCAATACCAATAGGAATCCAAACACCAGTTTTCATTGGATCAGTATCTTTTTCCATATAGAGATGATGTTCATCATGTAATCTGAATGAAACATCTTCTTCTGCTTCTTCTAAATTCTTATCCATAATATCCAAATCATTATTTCCATTAACTAAATCTGGGTCTAAACCACCACCACCATTTTCTGAATCAACAGGTTCATAAAATTCATCTTCATCACCATAATTAAATAAATCTTCAAATTCTGGTGAATTAGTAATTGGTTTGAGTTTTAATAACCATATATGAAATTTATAATTTGCTGCCCAAGATGCTTCATCTCTTTCTGATGAAGTAACTTGATAAAATTTATTAGCAGCATAATCTTTTCCAAGAATATCTAAATCTCTTTGCCATGAAACTTCAATAACATCTCCAACAATAATTTTTCTACCTAATTGAGCAATCATTGAATTGTAATGCAACCAAAGTTGTTTTTCATCACCGTCTAATTCAGATAATCCTGAAAATAACATTGTCCAATTTGGTTGTTTCATTTGGGTGACACCATATAGATCATATGTTTCTCTTGCATATTTTCTTTTAGAGTTTTCTACAAAAACATTATCAGAAACATATAATCCTTCTTTACCAACTTCATGTTCTACACCATTATTATCAACAATAGACTTTATTGGATAAACATGAAATAATGCACCACCCATTTCAAAGAAGTTCTTAACAACTCTATCAATATAGTTATAATTTTGACTTCTTTCTTTTTGATATAAATGAAAACCAGTTGTACTCATTATTAAAATTCCTTATATAATACTATTTATTTTTTATTGACAATTAAAAAATAATATGTTAATATACATTATAAATTAATGAAAGGATATGAAAATGGTGTTTTTAGAAATTGTTTTGATTTTTTTTATTATAGGATTTGTAATAACACTTGGTAATGAAATTTTTTATAAGATATTTTTTAATCCGAATGCAATGGATATTGTTTTTAATATTGCAATATTTCTTGGTATATTATATTGGATAATATTAGTATTTACAGATATACTTTTATTACAAGTTATTTTATTTCCCTTTGGAATGTTTCTTTTTGCTGGTGTGATAGGAAAAACTTTTTCTTGATATAAAATTAAATTAAAAATCCTATAAATAGATATATGAATGTTTATAGGATTTTTTATTATGAAAAAAATTATCACATCTAATGGTAAATTTAATATTACAAATGCTTTATATGAAAGTATTAAAAAGAATAATCCGGAATTATTAGAAGTAATGTCAATACCTTCTGTAAATTTTGATGCTATTGTAAAAAAATATGAAGAAATAACTGGTAAAGATTACAATTCTAATAATGAAAATAAAATTTTATCATTATATTTTAAATGTGGATCTAATATAAACAAATTCGGTGAAGAATTAGAAAAAGAAATTAAAAAAGAATCTGAACCACATCAGTTAAGTTTACCTGGATTTCCAACAGATATTTCAAATAAATCTGATGAAAATAATGTTGAAGATAATAATGATAATGTTGAAGATAATGTTGATGATACAGATCTTCTTAAGAAATGGACTGGTGATAGTAACACAGTAAAAATGAAAAATGATTATTTAGAAGAATTTGATAATTTTTATTTAACTACTCAAACAATAAATACAATTATTAAAATAATAGATAATAAAATTAAAAATATAAAAGATACAAATAGAAAATTGGAAGAAAAAATAAAAAAAGATAAAGATAATCAAGAATTAATTAAAGAAAAACAAAATAATGAAAATGTGAGATTAAGTTTAGTATCTATTATGAAACGAATAAAAGATATAATAAATGGTAATGATAATATAGATAGTAATGATGTAAATGAGAATTATATATTAAATAAAAAAATTATTAAAGAAAGTGGAGATAAAGATAATCAAAAAAAGAAAATTACATGGACTTCTAATGAAATAAGTAATTTTGAAAAAGCAAATTCATCTAATAGTTTTTTTACAAAAATTAGAAAAATATTAAGACCAGATAAAGAAAAATTCATACAGATTGATGGAGCAAATACTGTAGTTCCTGAAACCGAAATAATGAAAAATCCACTTAGTCTTTTTACAGATGAAGAAATGGAAGAAATTTTAAGTACAATGTCACAACCAATTAAAGGTAATACAACTGAAGAAAAAATGACTAATACTTATAAATTACTTAAACATGATATACAAATAATAAAGGATTATACTTTTGAATCTGATGTTCCAAAGAGTATTTTAGAATTTTATGAAAAAGTTAAAGAGAAAACTAATGAAATATTATATGCTTCAAATATTCAGACGAAGTTTTGTGGTTTTGGAGAAAAAGATTATATTGGATTTATGAAAGATGATTTAAAAGAATTTTATGTTAATGAAATAGCAGCAAATTATAATGTTTTTCTTTCACCAACTGATATTAAATTATATGATGTGTATAAAGAAACAATTCAACCAGAAGAATATTGGAAAAATGCTGCTGTTATATATGCTAATACATCAGAAGCATATAAAGTTGTTCAAAGTAAAATTAATGAGACATTAAATCAATGGCAAAATATAAAAATGAAATCTAATAGAATTATAAAAAATATGAATACAAATACTCAAATGTATTTGCTTCTTGATACTAATAAATATGATTTTAAAAATATTACTGATGTACATAAAAGAAATAGTAAATCCGCTTTATTTAATTATAATACTAATAACGAATATATGAATATAAGAAAAGATACTGAACTTGTTAAAAGTTTTAAAAGATATTATTTCATTGTTTTAACAGAAGGATATTTTAAAAAAGGAGAATTGTTAAGTAAATTAGGTAATAAAATTAAAAATAAATTTTTAAGCAATGGTGGTAAAACATTAGGTAGTGTGGGTATTGGAAGATATAATTAAAGGCTTAACTAATGGGTGATGATGTAAATAGTTTAGAAATATTAGAAAAAATTGAGCAATGTATTTCAATAGCTGGTGGTTCTGTTGGATCATCTATTTCTGTTGGTTTTTATGAAGCAGGATCTTTAAAGAATTTAAAAAATACAATTGTTAGAGCTATTCAAGAAAGAAAAAATACTCCAGCAGAAGATGATAATAGAAAAACCTTCAATGATATCAAAAATAATATCATAGATATTAATAAAAATGAATATAAAGTTAAAGATATTTTTACAAAATTATCTGATGATATTAAAGATGAAAAGAAAGGTCCATTTAAAGCTTTTAAAGAATTTCGTGATAGTTTTTTAAAAGAATTTCCTAAAACAAAATTAATATTAAATAGTATTCTTGCTGTTGGTAAATTACAACTTAGTCAAGGTGTCAAACAAGTTGAAGTTTATAAAAATTTAGTTAATTCTGGTGTTAATTTACAACAAACGACAAAAAGTTTATATTTAAATGCTAATAAAGTTGGATTAGCATATGATGAATATATAAAAGTTTTACAAAATAATTCTGAAACTTATTCAAAGTTAAATGGATTATTTAAAAATGGTCATGTAGTTTTTGATAAAATGGTTAGATCAGCAAAAGATGTAACTAATGAATTAGGATTAAATCTTAAAACTAGCATAGGAATTTCTTCTGATTTTCTTAAAGAAAATGCATTTTATTATGAAATGCAAGGTAAAAGTATGAATACTTTGATTTCTGAAAGTCAAAAATATGCAAAAAGTTTAGTAGGATTATCAAAAGCAACAGGTAAAAGTACAGAATCTATATATAATGAAATAAAAGCACGAGAAAAAGATAATTTATGGAGAGTTTTAAATTCTGATCCAAGAAATAAAGGTAGAATTGCTGCTATGCAGGCTGCTGGATTTTCACAAGAAATGATGGAAGGCATATTAACAGGTGTTTGGAATAAAGAATTAGGTCAAGCATCTATAACACCAGGTTTTAATAGGGCTATTCAATATTTAATGAGTAGAGAATCTAATGGTTTAGATGGTAAAGAATTATTAAAAAATTTAAAAGGTATATTAACACCATATGCAGGACAAATTAATAAAATGATGGAAATATCTAGAGATAATGCTGCTGTTACAGGAGCATTAAGAAATTTCCATGCATTTGATAGTATGTTTATTGGAACAAATATTTTACAATCTAATTTTAAAAAAGGTAATAAAGATGATCAAGAAGGATTTCAACATTATGCTAATTTTGAAGAACAATTAGATATTCTCAATAATAATATAGCATTAACTTTAACGCCAGCTTTGAAAGATTTGGGTAATGTAGTATCTCTTGGAACTTTAGGATTGAAAGAATTTAATAAACTTATTGAACCAATATCAAATTTCTTATCTAATCATCCATTTTTGTCAATGCTTGGTGCAAGTGTTGGCATGTATTTAGGTAATTTATTTGTTGGTAAGATATTTGGTGGTATGAATTTTAAAAATAAAATAAGTGATAAATTGTTTTCTAAATTTAAGAATTATGGTGCTAATTATGGTCAAGATAAATTAGATCAATTAATAAGAAGATATAATAGATATAAAAGATATAAAAATATAAAAAGTGCTTGGGATGCTACTAAAAAATCTGTTGGTAATGTTCGTGATAATATTGGGATTTGGAAAAGTATTAAAAATTTTGGAATTGGAATTAAAAATAAAATAAGTGGTATATTTTCTGGTAAAAATGCAACTGATATATTTAATTCCATTAAAAATTTTGGAATTGGAATTAAAAATAAAATAAGTGGTATATTTTCTGGTAAAAATGCAACTGATATATTTAATTCCATTAAAAATTTTGGAATTGGAATTAAAAATATAGTATTAGGATTAGGAAATTTTTTAAAAAATGCTTTGGCATTTAAAACAATTACAGATATATTTGAATCTTTTTATGATGTATTTAATAAAGGTTATGATAAATTTGAAGAAGAAGCAATATTACGAACAAAAAACAGAGGATTTTGGGAAAGGTTTTTACATCCAGGTGATTCTTTAGCCGTTGCTTTAAGTAGTAGAGAAAGACAAATAGAAGTCTTACAAAAAGCAGAAAAAAGAGGAAACACACAATATGATAAATTAAAATCTATTGAAAATCAAAATCAAAAAGATAAAAATACAGAAAAATTAGAAAATATTAATAATTCTGTAAAAACTTATTGTAATGTTTCTAATTCACCAGTATTAAAATCAATTGTTGATATTAATAAAGAATTATTAACTAATATGAAAATGATTAATTTCCATGTTACAAGAATGTCAAAGGATTTTATTGGTAAAAATTTAAATGAAGAAGATATAAAAACATTTAATAATATTTTTAAAACAGATTATAAATTTAATAATGTTGAAAAATATATTAAATTTATTGATTCAAATACTTTGAAAACTATTTTTAATAATAGTGTAAATAATGAAACGATAGAATTATTAAAGCAAATGAATAAAAGATTAGAAATACAAGAAGAAAATAATAAAGAAATTAGAAATTATTTACATAGTATTGATATAAATACTAATTCTTCTGCTATAACATCTAAAAAATTAAATGATAATGTTATAAGAGGAAGATTTTTTGATGATGAATTTTAAAACACTTTTTTATATTATTTGAAAGATAAATAATTGTATTAAAGTGTTTTAAATAGGATTTACAAGATATGACTAAACAATCATATAAAAAATTTTTAAAGTCAGTTACTTTACCTCATGCTAAATTAGGAACAGTTAGAAAAGAATCTGATGAAGCAACTAATTTATATAATAAGTATAAAAATTATCTTCCAATGATTTATCAAGGTCCTACTAATAGAACTGAAAGATATGCTATTTATGATGGTATGCAACAAGATCCAACAATTAATTGGTCATTAGATATTCTTGTAGATTTTATTACACAATCTGATGATGATTTACCATTTCATATTAAATATAGTGATAATGAAGATTTACCTGAATCACAAACTTCTATGTTAGAACAAGCATTAAAGAATTGGTGCGAAGAAAATGAATGGAGTAGAAGAATTTATAATACAGTTAGAGATGTATTAGTATATGGTGATGCTGTATTTATTAGAGATCCTGAAACATTTGAATTACAAAAAGTTAATATTTATGATGTATTAGGTGTTGTTGCAGATGAATTAAAAAATCCTACACACTATATTATTAGAAATGTTGATTTAAATGTTCCATTAAAAGTTGCAACTGCTTCAAAAGATGATGTTACAACACAAAATATGTTGAATACGATTAATACAAACTTTTCAGCAGGATCTTATTTACAAGGTTCAAGAAATTTAAGTAATGATCCAACAAATGATCAAACAACATTACCAGTTGAAGCAAAACATATTATGCATATTTCATTAAATGTTGATAATATGTTTTTGTATCCATTTGGTTTATCTACATTGGAAAAAGTTTATAAAGTTTATATACAAAAAATGTTATTACAAGATTGTGTATTACTTTATAGAATAAAAAATGCTACTGAAAAACTTGTTTTCAATATTCCTGTTGGAAATATTCCAAAGTATAAAAGAAAACAATATATGGAAAAAATTAGAAATGAAATGTATCAAAGAAGAATGCCTTCAAAGGATTCAGATGGTGTATTTAATACGATTGATGTAGCATATAACTCAATTCCATTATGTGAAGATTTTTATTTACCAGTTGATGGTGATGGTATTCAACCAAAAATTGAAAAATTAGCAGCCGGTCAAAATCTTGGCGAAATTAAAGATTTAACACTTTGGGAAAACGATTTAATTAGAGGTATGGAAGTACCACAATGTTGGGTTCCTTATGGTACTAATGATGATGCTAATAGTAGAAATGTTCCTACAAATCTTGCTAATACTTATGTTCAAGAATTAAGATTTTATAATCATTGTAAAAGATTACAAAATATTATGATTAAACCTTATGATGAAGAATTTAAATATTATCTTCAATCAAAAGGTATTTTAACTGGTAATACAAGTTTTGAATTAGCATTTAATGATCCAACAAGTATAACAGAATTAACAAAAGCAGAAATTGAAGCGAATAATTTACAAACATTTAGTACAGCAGTTGGAATACCATATATTTCAAAACAATTTGCTTTGAAGAAATATTTGAAACTTACTGAAGATGAATTTAATGAAAATAAGAGATTATTAGTTCTTGAACAACAAGACAGATTTAAATCAATGGATGTTAAATTACCAACAGAAGATTCAATGCAAATTCCAGGATTAAGAAGTGTTGATATTGATGATATTCCAATGAGTTATACAGAACAATTATCAAATATGAATGATATGTCTGGCGGAATGGGCGGTATGCCTATGGGTGGAGATATGTCAGGAGGAGATATGTCTGGTGGAATGGGTAGTATGAACGGTGCTGATATGGGTGGTGCTGATATGGGTGGTGCTGATATGGGTGCTGCTGTTGGTATGACAGGTGGAGAAGGAATGTAAAATGGATTTAATACAAAGAGAATTAAATAAACTTATGGAAAATGCAGAAAGAATAGATGCACCATATGATAAAGATTATGATAAAGATGTTCCCGAAATGTGGAAGCATCGTAAAAAAACATTAAGATTATGTGATCTTAATAAGTTAAAGAAAATTAGAAACCAAAAAAGAGAAGAATTAGCACAAGATTCTGTGTTTATTGCTCCTTTATTTGGACCACAACCAGAACAAGGCGGTGGTGATATGGGAATGGGAATGTAATTTAAAACCCTCTTTAATTAGAGGGTTTTTGATTTTTTGAGATAATGGTTCTAAAATAATTCAAAAATGTTTTATATCAAATGTTGTAAATTCATATGCTTTATCAAATGGTATTTTTCACCATATTTAATAGCATTTTCTTTAATTTTTTTCTTAAAAAACATTTTTTATAATTCCTTATATTAAAAGTATTATATAATGACTTTTTTAAAAAAGTCAATAAAAAATGATATAATTCGTAATTTATTAATGTTATTAAATAAATACTATTAGAACATTTTAAAAACAAGTAAATTTAAGGAGATATGGAATGTCTAAAAACTTGGAAAAAAAATTATTAGCAGAAGCATTTGATGCTCTTGTTAATGACAATGATATTGCAAAAGCAACTAGATTAATGAAACGTCATTTAAACTTAGCTGCTCAAGCACAATACCAATTACTTGAATCAGAAGATGAAGATTTTGAAGTAACTGATATGGGAGATGATTTTAATAATGAAGTTGCTGATGAAGCTGGTTCAGATGATGATGAAAGATTTGAACAAGTTCAAATTGCAATTGATGAATTAGAAGATAAATTCCCTGCTGAAATGTCAGAAGATGTTGAATCTAAATTTGATGAATTAAGAAATATTGTAGATGAATTAAAATTAGCAGATGAAGGTGATGAAGTTTCAGTTGAAGATGCTAATGTAATCATTGAAGATTTAAAAGCTGACTTTGAAATGTCTGGTGAAATTTCTGATGAAGTTAATGACTTATTTGATGAAATTTCTTCTGGATTACAAGGTGATGCTGGTGTAGAAGAAATTGATGTTGAAGATGATGATTCTGAATTTGATGTTGAAGATGATTCTGAAGAAGATGATTTGGAAGAATGTGGAGATAAAAAATTAGAAGAATCTGATGATACTGATGTTGATTTAGCTATGGAAGATGAAGAATCTGATGAAGAAGCATTAGAAGATGTTACAGATTCTGATGTTGATGCTGATTTTGAAGATGATATGGGTGAATCTGATGAAGGTGATTTAGTATATGATATTAAATCAGATGCAGAAGAATTATTAGCAAAAATTGAAGAATTGGAAGCTAAAGACAATGGTGAAGAAGTAACTGAATCTTTTGAAAAAGTTGCTGATCCTCGTAAAAAATTATCTTCTGAATCAGAAGGTGTTGAAAAGAAAAGAACAATGAATTTTGGAAAATTATCTGGAATGACATTGAAAAAAGGTTCTGATTTAATGAATGGTAAAGCATCAAAAGGTGAAGAACCATCTAAATCAACAAAAACTCAACCAATTGCTAAAGAACAAAACGCAAAAAATTGGAAGAAAACAGAAAAACCTGCAAATAAAGCTGCTTCAAGCAAATCTATGTTAGGTAAATAATTCAATTAAGAGGAATGAGATATGGGTAATTACGGTAAAGAAAAGCAAAGATTAGATGAATATGTTCAAGTATCTGATGCTGATATGATAGAAGAAGCTGGTGAAAACGGCATTAAAGAAAAGCATTGGTATTTAAAAGGCATCTTTATGCAAGGTGAGATTGAAAACCTTAATGGTCGTATTTACCCTCGTTCCGAAATTGAATATGCTGTTAATACTTTAAAAGAAAAAATTGACTTATTTAAACAAAGAAAAGGACCAGCATTAATGGGAGAATTAGATCACCCAGATACATTGGTTGTTAATTTAGATAAAGTAAGTCATACTATTGAAGAAATTTATATGGATGGTAACAATGGTGCTGGTAAAATGAAAATTTTAGGTAAAGTACCATGTGGAAAAATTGTTGAAGGATTTTTAGAAGAAGGTATTCCATTGGGTGTTTCTACTCGTGGTTCTGGTAATGTTGATGATTATACAAGTATGGTATCAGATTTTGATATTATTACTATTGATATTGTTGCTACTCCTTCAGCAATGGATGCTAGACCTACTGCTATATATGAACAATTATCAAAAAATAGTGCAGGTCAAAAATTGTTAAATAACGCACAAGATTATATTGTAACTAATAATCCAAGATTTAGAAATTCTCTTAATGAAGATATTGTATCTTGGTTTAGAAGTTGGAATTACAAATAAGAATAAAGGAGACCAGTAAAATGGCAAATAAATTAACTGATAGAGAATTAAATGCTAAATTGATGGAATCTTTGAATATTACATCTGCTGATGCTAAAAAAGCATTTGAAGATTTAATGAAAGAAAAAGTTGAACAAATTAGAAAAGAAGTTCGTCAAGAAGTATTTGAAGAATTTGCAAAACAAGCAAAGGTTGATAAAGAAAACATTGTTGAATCTGTTAATACAGTTATGAACAAAGTTGTTGCTGACAACCAAAAGAAAAATGAAATTTTAAAGAAAAACTTAATTAAAGAAAAATTATCATTAAAAGAAGCAAAAGACAATTTAGAAAAAGAAAAAATGGATTATGCAGCTTCTGTTAGAGCAGATTTTAATAAAAAATTAAATGCTTATAAAGCAGAAATGGATAAGAAATTGACAGAAGCAAAAGCTGACTATATTGTTAAAGCAACAAAATTCTTAAATGATACATTAAAAGCAGAAGTTTCTGAATTAAGACAAGATAAAAAACAATTAGGTGAAGCATTAACAAAATTTGGTAAATTTATTTCTGATCAAGTTTCTGTTTATGCAAAAGAACATAAACAAGAAATGGATTCTTTAGATAATTTAAGAGTTAGATTAGTTAAAGAACATAATGAAAAAATGGCAGAAACTAAAAAGAAATTCTTTACAGAAGCTGCTAATAAAATGGAAAAATTCACTAATGCTGTTATTGCAAGAGAATTAAAAGAATTTAGATCTGATATTATTGAATCTAGAAAGAAATCATTTGGTGCAAAATTATTTGAAGCATTTGCAAGAGAATATGCTGTTAAATTCTTTAACGAAGATAAAGTTGTTAAATCAATGTTAGAATCAGTTAAAGCAAATCAAAATAAATTAATTGCAACAAATAAAACTTTGGAAAAACAATTGAAAGAATCTAAGGAACAAGTTGCTAAAACATCTAAATTAAATGAATCATTAATGAGAAATAAAATTATTAATGAAAATGTTTCTATTTTAGCAAAAGATAAACAAGATATGATTAAAAATCTTGTAAAAGATGTTCCAACTGAAAAATTACAAGAATCAATTAATAAGTATGTACCTATGATTATGAATGATTCTAGTAGTAAAAAGATAAATACAAATAGTAGAGTGTTAAAAGAAGGTAGAAAACCTACAATTTTAACAGGCGAAACAAAAAGAAGAAATGCAATGAGTTTAGATAATGAGGTTTTAAGTAAAGACTTAGAACAAGAGATTGAAAGAGCTATTGCGATTAGTAAAGATTAATTAATTTTATTTTAGGAGAAAATATAAATGTCAAATATCGCTTTATTAGAAAATCAAGTCGCTTGGAATAAATTGAAAAGAGGTTTAGTATCTGATATTAAATCAGCTTCTAAAAGAAGTATTACTGAAACTCTTTTGGAAAATACAAGAAGACATGTATTGAACGAACATGCAACTCCAGGTTCAACAACTGCTGGTAACGTTGCAATTATTAACAAAGTAATTATGCCTTTGATTAAACGTGTTATGCCAACTGTTATGGCTCACGAATTAGTAGGTGTTCAACCTTTGACAGGTCCATCTGGTTTAATTACAACTATGAGAATTAGATATGCTACTAACTCTCCAAAAGGCGCACCAAAAATCTTAGCAGGTCAAGAAGCTATGTCTCCATACTTGGTAGGTGCTTGGTATTCAGGTAATGAAGATCCTCAAAATCCTGGCGCAGCTGATACAGCAATTTTGGAAGGTGTTGGTGGTAATGATATCAACATTGAATTCGTAAAAGAAGATGTTAAAGCTGGTACAAGAAGATTGAAAGCAAGATTCACATTAGAAGCTATGCAAGATGCTC
>Ga0247611_10008067_pt1 | contig 13067 bp, 25 predicted proteins | sample 177DNAGHGhighgp2_FD_192422 | JGI IMG/M metagenome (GOLD analysis project Ga0247611, IMG submission 192422) | Sheep rumen microbial communities from Palmerston North, Manawatu-Wanganui, New Zealand - 1770 DNA GHGhigh gp2 | ecosystem: Host-associated > Mammals > Digestive system > Stomach > Rumen... | reverse complement strand
AAAGAACTTTCATCTTTGGACTATTCAAGATGCAAAGGAGGGTGATGTGCTTTATCATAAAAGCCCATCAGGTATAGAATACATTGTTATGAGTAGTGGTGTCAATAGATTTGGTAATATCGATTCCTATTTCAGATATAATTCTGTTGATGGGTTTGGTATAAGTGTACCTTCTGTATTCAATACTAAAGAAGATATTACTCCAGCCACCAAAGAACAGCGTGACCTCTTATTCCAAGAGATGAAAGAGGCTGGGTACGAATGGGATGATGAAAAGAAAGAGTTGAAGAAGATTGAGCAAAAGCCTACATTTTGTCACCACGAAGTAGATTTTTCTGATTGTTCAGAAGAATATCGTAAGGCTTACTATGATGGATGGAATAACTGCAATCAACAACATGCTCAATTAGAAGCAGAACAGAAACCTATTTGGAGTGAAGAGGATGAAAATATGATTGAAAATATAATAGAAACTATAGATTCTCGCTATTATATTATTCCTGATTATAGAGAGAAGATTTCTTGGCTCAAATCCCTCAAAGAAAGAGTACATTCTATAACCACCTGGAAGCCAAGTGATTATCAACTTGAAGCACTTGAATCTGCAACAGAGAATTGTGCATACAGTGAGTATCAAGATTGTCTAAGAGATTTAATAGGACAATTAAAGAAACTAAAAGAAGGATAAATCATGAGCAAATTTTATTGTGGAATCGGTCATAAATGGTGTAAATTCTGTAGAAAGGTTAAAACTAAGAATAAAGGGAAGACAACTGTTTGTATGTATTGCAAAGTAGGGTTGTCATTTCTTGATAAATGTCCTAGAATTGCAGAAATTGAGACTGTCCGATTTTATGAGCTAGTTCGTTCTGTTGATTTTGATGATGCCTTTTCTCATATTGTCAAGTGGTGGCCAACTCAGAAGAACTGTAGAGATGGGTATTTAGGTGTATACAATAAACTTTGCAAGATGAAACCTAGGTGGCCTAAGCTTGGTGATATGATGATCTCGGTGGATAAAGAGGAGTGGGATGGAGAAATCTACCCTAATGTAAGTGGAATATACCGTAATACAAACCAAAAGTTCGGTATTGAGTTTACCCCATGGAAAGATTGGATTTCTATGTATATTACCACAGAGACCATTACAAATTTCACTCATGAGGAGATAGTTGGTGCTTGTTTATGGGAGATGACGTATCATGGATTCGATGAGATATCTATACAACAGAACCTTACTAACTTGTATGATAGTATTGAAGAGATCAAGAAAAACTAAATAGATATGACACAATACATTGACAAAGACGCTTTAGTAGCGGAAATAGAGAAAATAATAGAAGAGCCGGCTCCATCACATGACTCACAATGTTCTTGGGAAGATGGTTATTATTGTGGTTTATGTAAAGCTGAAAGTATCATTGATACCATTAAAGTAAAAGAAGTGGATTTGGAGGAAGAAATCGACAATTATTTTAATACATCTGTTCGTAAAAACATTCAAGCGAATGATAATGTAACTTTATTTATGCAATGCCGCAAGGTTGCCAGACATTTCTTTGAACTTGGGATTAAAGCACAGAAAGAAGACTAATATGAATTATTATACAACAATAGAACAATCGAAGAAACTACTAGAATTGGGGTTGAATCCTAATACTGCTGATATGTGGTACGAGGATGGTAGTTTATTCATTGCACGTCTTGGTAGGATTCCCAAGGAGATGCTGATACAGAACTACCTTGTTGGTCTCTTGGTGCATTATTAGAATTAATGCCCAAAATCAAGGAAGACGAAGATGATGGCGGCTGCTATCCAACATTATGCAAAGGCTACAATACTGATAAATGGCATTGTGTTTATAGAAGCTCCATTCATATCACTGACTGGTGTGACACTTCAATAAACGCTGCTTTCGATATGATGGTATGGCTCTTAGAGAATAATTATATTAACACAGAAAAGAAATCCTTATGACAAAAGAAGAAAAAGAACTATTACTAAAAGACCTCTGTTCAAGATTACCTTATGGTGTATTTGTCAAAGAAGAAGTACAAAGTTTACTTGAAGAACCTATTATCTATACTTATGACTATCACCCACACATAGACAAATGTAAACCTTATCTCCGTCCAATGTCAAGTATGACCAAGGAAGAGAAGAATAAAATCAACACATTGCTTGATATTATTGGGAGTCCATCGAATGTAACTGATGAAGATGGAAGGATAATTGATTGTTCATATGAATGTATAAAATTAATTGATTTTTATAACTCCAGATATCTTGATTTTCGTGGTCTAATTCCTATGGGTCTTGCATTGGAGGCTCCTGAAGATATGTATAAGAATCAATAAGTGATGATGAATATTACGGATACTAAAATAGCTGTTTGTTATGAATGTAAATGAAGAATTTGAATACATCTTCCGTAATATCATTGGGGTTTATAGGTATATAGAAAACGACGAAACGGAACAATATTGGGTCGACTCACAGAATTGTATGTACTATACTAATGAGGGTGGTAATGAAGACTATGACGAGGAAACGGACCTTATTGACGGAAAGAACTGGTGGATTATCTGGCCCGCAAAGCCTGTTGGATATGAATTGACTAAAGAAGACTGTAAAGGTAAATGGCCTTATTGGTATGTATTTGAATCAAGTAAGATTGAAGACCAAGGAAAAGAATGGGATTTCAATAAACATTGTGTAAAATGCATGTGAAGCAGAAATTAAATATTGTCTTGAAAGATTGATATAAAGCATAAAAGAAATGACGATAAGAATTGAATATGAAAATTACACACTGTTCGACATCGAATGGTATATGGCATTAGATGAAACTAAAAAGCCTAATGAAGATCGTTGGTATTCGGAAATGGATGTATGTGTATGCGTGAGAGGCATTGCAAAGTTCTTGAAAGAAAAGCTTACATCCTGTAGTATTTCCGGAAACTTCAATCTTGATGAATTTATCAAAGACTCAGAGCAAATACAGGAACTTCGTGGTTGGTTATGGGAAACTCACAATAATTCCTTATGCGATGTTGATAGTTGTGAAAAGAGGCATTATCACGTCTTCAAACCTGAGCTTGATGCTATTATAAAGACATATTGCGACAAATATGGATTTTCAATAAGTGTAGACTAACAGTATTTCAACATTATAATACAACGAATTGTTAATGTGAAACACAAACAAATGAGAAATAAAATAGCAGAACTTGGCCAATATATCAACTGTTATAATGACAAAGCTTTATATTATTTTCTCAGTTCGATCTATTATAGATAACACAAACGATGGTAGAGGTAATAAATAAATATGCACAATGTGACGAATGTGGTGCTAATTTAAGCTATGATAAGGAAGATTTAGAATTGGCTTGGAACGCATTTCATACAAGACGTCTATGGTATTTGCATTGTCCAGTGTGTGACAACGATATTCCAGTAAAGGAATACGATGATTTAAAATCAATATAACAAAATCAGGAAAGAAATGACACAAGAAGAAAAAGAATTGTTATTGAAAGACCTTTGTGCAAGGTTGCCGTATGGGATTAAATTTCTCAGAGAATCTTGGAATTATGAATGGGACCAGGAACTATCAGTTATTGAAGTTTTAGAGGATATTGATAAAGATGGCTATATCAATAATACAAAAGTGTATTGCGTTGAAGATATTAAGCCATATCTCCGTCCAACGTCAAGTATGACTGAGGAAGAAGAGGTTGAATTTAATACTATTTGGGACGGAAGTTGGGATAAAGCCTTAGATTATAGCATTTCTACTATTACTGAAGATAAGAATTCAGAAGAAATTAGAAAACTTGAAATTATAGCATGTCTTAACGCTATAAATTGGCTTAATGCTCATCACTTCGACTATCAGGATTTGATTGGGAAAGGTCTTGCTCTTGAGGCACCAGAAGGAATGTACAAATAAAGAGATATTTGTTTTATGATTACCTGGAGAAACTTTAAGATTTGGTTTTGTGATCAAGTTCGTAGAAAGACTTGGTTTCGGAATTTCTTTATAACTGGAAATGCGTGGGAGCTTTTAGTATTAACTCTCATATAAATCAGGGAACTGGAAAACCAAAGATAATGTACAATACAATAGATGGTGCCAGGAAAGCAGCAGAAAAGATGAGTGAGAAACATGGAGTACATTTCAGTTTCTATAAATGTCTTTTTTGCGATGGATATCATATAGGTAAAAACAGAAACAATAAATACACCAAGTAAGAAGTAGTATATATAAGAGAGGAGCTTAAGTTTTTCTCTTATTCTTATTTCCTTATATATGATGGAAAGAAAAGAAATTAGAGAAAAATTAGACAAGCTCATTGAAAGGGTTGGTGATTCAGAGGCAGGTGAATGTATGGTTGTATTTTTTAATAAAGATGTAGCCTATTCTCTTCATCTAGCTGGAGAAGTAGAAGTCCTAACGAAACTATATCCTGGTCGTGTTACCTGGTTAAAGGATGATTGGAACAGTATAGATCTTAATTCTATTACCGACCTTTATGAAATTGATGAGGTTATTTCTATGGGTGGTTTAGAAAAAGCTATGAACAAATAAGAATAGGCGGGGATAATTCTTGGGCCGTGAATTTTATCGGGGAAAACTAATAATTCTCCCCGTTTATTTTTTTTCGGCCCATAAGATTACCCGCCTAAAATAATTAACCTTCTTTGCCTTATATATGAACGATATAAATGTAAATTAATAAGACTATGATGAAATATAGACCACAAAAAATGAGTTCTGAGTTTTGTAAGAAAATAACTGAACTTAGAGATCCAGAAGAATGGAATAAAGATTGTTCAGATATAATTGAGGCTCATTTGCTTGGAGATGAGTATATCGTAGTGACCCAATCTAAAAACGAATGGGGAGAAGGAGTCGATATTAGAAGCATACACAGTTGGGAAATAAAGGCTGGAAATATAGACCCCTTTCCAATGTTCGGATCTAATATTCGTCCATTAGGTCTAGATGAAAATACAATGAAGAGTCGACTGGATTATTTACTTGAGGAGTTAGATGCAGAAGAAAATCCAAGACTAAGAAAAAGATCGAAAGAATTATACCTAGACATAATAGAAAGGTATGATATGATGAACTATAAAATATAAGGGGATACTAAATTCTCCTTATTTATTTTCCTTATATATGTTATGAATTTAATAGGAACATATAAGAACGGAAATTATAACGTTCAGATTTATGATGATGGAACTAAGATAAGAGAAAATGATCTCGACAATCTTACTCCTGATTTTGCTGAGTCTTGTGATGTTAAGCTTACGGATAAATGTTCTCAGGGTTGTAAATTTTGTTATGAAGGATGCACGAATGAGGGAAAACACTCAGATATAATGAGTCAGCCCTGGATTAATTCTTTACATCCTTACACAGAACTTGCTTTAAATGGAAACGACTTAGATCATCCCCAACTTCAAGAATTTTTAGAATTTCTTAAACAGAAAAAAGTAATTCCGAATATAACTGTAAATCAAAATCAATTCATCAAAAACCAAGAAAAAATTAAAGCTTGGATGAATGAAAAACTGGTTTATGGAGTTGGAGTATCTTATTTAAATCCGAGTATTATTCCTTATGTACAGGGAATAGAAAATATAGTTATCCATACTATAAATGGAATACTTACTCCACAAGATATAAGAGAATTATCTGGTAAAAATCTAAAAGTACTCGTCTTAGGATATAAGACAAGAGGAAGGGGCGTAGAATATAAGGACAAATACAAAGAAGATATTGAAAAGAATATGAAATTTTTGTATAAATTCCTCCCCCTTATTCCTCCGGTGTTTAAAGTAATATCTTTTGACAATCTAGCCCTTGAGCAATTAAAAGTACAAAGAATATTAAGTGAGGATGAGTGGAAAGAATTCTATATGGGCGATGATGGACAGTATACTTTCTATATTGATGCAGTTCGTGGTACTTTTTCTAAAGACTCAGTTACTGCAGAAAAAGAAAGGTTTGATATTGGAGATAAGACGATAGATGAAATGTTTAACAAGATAAGAACTAGGTATGCGAAAATTCCTGTTTGAGTTTGTTAGTAATCTGATATCATTTCTACTATTCCTGGTTATTGGAGGAATACTGATGTCTCTCCTATTTCTATCAATGGTTTGTGGTAGTAAGTCTAATATGCTTGCTGCCTTGGGCTGTCTTGGGTTGATTGTAATAATTGTAGCCCTAATCCCAACTACCATCCAATTTCTAGAGCCGTATCACCCCATAGATAAACTTGCAAAATTAATAACTAGATATAATGATACAAACTAGATTCAATACTTTCGAAACAAATTCTAGTACCGTCAATACTATGAGTTTATTCAGGAAAGAAGACTGGGAAAAATTCAAGAACGGAGAACTGGTTATGAAAAAGAAAATAATACCAGATCCTCTTTACCCGGGCGATACGATCCCCAAACTCTACCTTTCTGAAAAAATTGAAGGAGATAATGACAATTGGGATTATGAAAGAATGAAAAAACACGCCACAATGATAGAAGAACTAGATGGTGTAATAGGAATAAGCTCGGAAGAATATGATTACTAAGAGGACTGGACTTTTTGAAACTAATTCTTCCTCTGTCCATGTTTTAACTATAACAAAAGGACCAGATACTAAGGAAGAAATATTTGCCTGTATTCCTGATTACTTAAAACCGTACTTAGAAAAATATGGTATAGTCTTTGGATCAGGAAAAGAATGGAATGACCCAAGCTATGAAGGAAATCGGGATGTAAGAGAATTCCAAGAAAAATTAGATAGGTTCTGGGATAATATAACCAGTAATAGACTATGTTATTTCATGAGGAACTATAATTTTCTTAAAGAAGCTCTACAACATCAACCTTACAAATTCACCCTTAATATAGATCCGGATTTCTTAGAGACCCATGATGATAACTTTTTCGATGAATTCTGGGGTATGATGAGTGATTCCGGGACTTTAAACGACGAAATTAAATTATTCCGTTTTATCTTCTGTCCTGAGTCTGGATTTCATTGCTATGATCGAAACTATTGGGAACCGGAAGAAAACAAAAATGATAAAATAGAAATATACTATGAAAACGAATAGACAAGGAGTATTTGAAACCAACTCAAGTACCATGCATTCTTTAACTTTTGCATTTGGATCTGAGAAAAAAGACCTAAAGAAAATCATAGGGTCAGATACATTAAAGTTTGGTACTAGAAATCCGGAAGAAATCGATATGGCCAATAAGAACACTAGAAAGAATTGGGCAATTGAAATCGACAAAACTTATTCTTGGCAGGATAGAGCTGATCTTTTATTTTGGAAATTAATCACTACAACAGATCAGACTATACGATTCCTCATAATTCAAGATAAGATTAGGAAGACATTTGAGAAGAGAGGAATAAAAGTAGAATTCCTGATTGAGCCTAACATAGACTACATATCTAGGGAGTGTTATCCTGAAAATGATAGAGTTTATACTAAGCTTTTTGACTGGGCTGATCCCGATTTCGAACTTCAGGTTATCAATTTTATATTCTCTCCTTATATAATCGAATATTATTACGAGAGCGATTGTATTAGCCACAAAGAATTTATAAAACTAGAGAAGGGATTTAGTGAATTGTTTAATGAATTCCCGGAAAACGCAGTTGGATTTAGAGAAACAGATAGATAAAGATGAGAACAATAAGACAAGGGACTTTTGAAACCAACTCAAGTTCAGCCCATACTATAGTTATCCCGAAGCAAAACCAGAACATAGAGGACCTAATAAAGAATATTGACCCAGAGATTAAGGCCTATATAGAAGAATACGGCTTAGTTATTGGTTCTGGTAAAAGCTACAATGATCCTAGCTTCAAGAAATCTAAAAAACTATCTAACTTTCAATGGAGATTAGATTTTCTTCTTGATAACCTAGTTGAACAATGTGATGTTCCTACGTTCGTTAGGGGATGGCAGTTCTTAGATAATGCTCTTAAAAAACAATCATTCCCGTATAAAATTAATCTTGATCCGGACTTTCTTGAACACGAATGTGGCTGTCATGATTCTAGAGAAACCATAGAAGATTCAAAAATTCTAGAAAGCGAGTCACAATTTTTCAACTTCATATTTTCCCCTCTTAGTCAATTAATATATGGCGATTCTGAGGTTGAAGATGAATTAATAGCAGACATGAATACAGTTAATATATACACAGAAACCCATGATGAATGTGATATAGATGAAATACTTGATGACCTTCCAATTTCAAAATTAGAAGAGGCATTAAAGAGACGGAAAGGAGACAATAATGAAGAAAATTAGAACTGGGTTATTTGAGACTAATTCAAGTACCATGCATTCCTTAACTTTTGCCTATGGAATGGAAAAGGAGGACTTGAAGAAGATTATAGGTTCAGATACATTAAAGTTTGGTACTAGAAATCCGGATGAAATTGATAAGTCAAATGAAAAAACAAGGAAGAATTGGGCCACTGACATAGACAAATCCGTATCCTGGCAAGACCGAGCAGATATCTTATTCTGGAGATTACTTGAATATTCTCATAGTGTCGGATTTTTTATTATAGTACAGCAAAAGATTAAGGAAATATTTGAGAAGAGAGGAATAAAAGTTGAGTTTTTAATTGAACCTAATATCAAGTACATCATTAATAATTACGAATATAGTAGTGATAATGGTGATAGTATAAGTGACAAGTTATTTTCTTATGATAGTCCGGAATTTGAGGAGAAGATAATCAATTTCATCTTCTCACCCCATATCCTCGAATATTCTTATGAAGATGATTGTATTAGTGACGAGGGATATAAGGAGTTGCAGAAAGATTTTAATGAGCTTATGTCTGAATTTCCTGAAAACGCAGTAGGATTTCAAGTTATAGATCGATGAAACAGACTAGAAAAAACTTATTTGAGACTAATTCAAGTTCAGTCCATGCTATAGTTGTTAATACCTCAGGAAAAGTAAGAGTCCCAAGAGATTTGCCAGAAATAATTTGCTTTTCTGAGTCTGATTTAAATTTTGGGTGGGAGAGTGCGACTTATAATGACTGGAGTTCAAAACTTGCTTACTTATATTCCGCTACAATTACTGATAGTTTAAAGGACTTGAGGCCATTACTTCTTAGATATGCTGAGGAAGTTGGTATCCATATTCTTACGGCTGAAGAACATGCAGAGGAGTGGTGTGGTATAGATCATTCTGAGGAGCTTGGTGATATTAGGGAGATTTTAAAAGACCTAGATTCGTTTAAGCAATTTGTATTTTGTTCCGGATCTTTTGTAACGACTGGAAATGATAATGACGAGGATGATGCTGAAGTTTATAGTGTTTTGGGTAGATTTAGTGATAAGGAGGGGTATGTTTTATATAGAAAAGGTAATTAATTTCTAAAATCCTTATATTTGATATGATGACACATAAAGAACTCTTAGAACTCATCGAAACTTGGGAGACTAAGTTTAATGAAGAAAAGGAGAGAGGGTTGAAAGAGAAAGCTAGAAAAGAATTAGCAAAATACAAGACTCTCCTAAAACATGCATTAGAGTATTCGCAAGAGGTTACTGATCCAGATACAGCAGTTATAATGTATACCACGAAACAGATGAACCTATTTATTGCTTTACAGTCTGGTGTATGTCGGCGTATTAGAAATGGGTACTATATAAATAAGCAAAGGTACCTACTTAATGACTTATCTGGATCTAAGAAGGATATAGATAAAGCTTTGAAGATTATGCGTTTTGATAAGTCTAAGTTTAAAGATGTAGACTGGTCAAAAATACGATTTGAAATGATTGAGGAAGAGCTTGGTCGTGGGTTTTGGACTTTTAGGGGTTAGATTAGTTCTTTCCCCTTTTAATTTTACATTATGATAGTAGTTCCTAATAAGCTTATTTTACTTTATGGTTTGCCTGGGTCTGGAAAAACTAGGTGGGCAAGAAAAAATGGGTGTGGTGAAGATATACAAGTTTTAGATTTTGATAGCCCAGACCCGCTAAAGGACATAAAACCTGAGCAACGTATTTATATTTGTGATGGACTTTTCTTAAGTAACTCAGATATAGTTTCCCTTATATCTCAATTTACTTCACGTCTGGGTATATGGTTCGCGGATATTCTAGAGATTCATTACTGGCGAAAGGATAGGGAAGCTTGTTTGTGGAATAATAGGCTAAGAAATAAAGAGAGATCCGCCGAGGTAACTATAAAAAACGCGAACTTAGAATCCCCAGACGAAAATTACCTGAGAGAAAAAATTGAAGAGAATATAATAAAAGAGATCAAAGTTATAGAGGAAAGTGTAAAAAATGTCGGCCAAGGTTTATTAGAGAGAATGGATGGGTTAAATTATATATACTCTGATACTTGGACTGCTGGTGGGGATGTCTGTAATTATAATGGAGTATGTAGTAGTTTAGATCCAGAAGAACCACCGAAATTTTTTAAAGAGCTTGAGGATATTCTAGATGATTTTTGTCCGGAGATAAAAAGAACCGATTATAAGAAGATACTGGAGAAGATAGAATTTGATACTAAATATGAATCTGACTATTATGGTGGTCAAGAAATGCTAGGATTTTATAAGATTAATTTAAGATCCGTTTTAGATATTCTTTACGGGAGTGGTTATTATTATGATCCAAAAGAGAATTAATATTTTTGAGACTAATTCAAGTTCAGTTCATGCTATAGTAATCTCTATGAAAAAACTACCTGAAGTACACCCAATAAAGATACCAGGTAATATAGACAAGATTCCAAAAGCATTTAGCATTAAAGAGTCGGTGTATTCTGATCCATTAGATAAACTTTTTTATCTCTGTGCGGCTATTCAATGGTACAATTGTTTCTTCGATTTCAGTAATATAAATAGTTGGATAAGATATAGGGGAATTCGAGTAGATAATGAACTTAAGGTAGAAATAGATAGTCCTGGTGAACTTATTGATTTTATGAAAATACTTAATCACCGTCCAGGTCTTATAGATAAATTCATATTTAACCCAAGATCGAGAATTTATACAGGTTTTGATGGTGATGAAAATAGTATTGCTGTTAAAATTATAAAAAGGTGGACACCAATACCATGCTCGACTTTAGGTTGGGTATATTATAGGAGTAGAAAAATAGGAGGTGATTATTATATTTATGGAAAAGGAAATTAATTATGGAACAGTTTTGGAAGATCTAGGTAAGGTTGGTAATTTTGATAAACTAAGAATTCTAAAACCTGGACTTCATGATTTAAGTATAGTCAACTTAGATAAAGACAAAAACACTCTTATATCAAAAATAAAAAATCTTATAGAATTAAAGAAACAATTACTTTTGATATATGAGGAAAAGGAGACTGATATAAAAAACATAAAATCCTTAATGAACCCCATCTATACAAATCAGGATAGAACTAAGGGATTAAAATTAAAGGAGATGCATAAGAAGATAAAGGGATTAAGAAAAGAAAAACAATCTATATCACGATACCAGAGACATGTAAAAGAATTGGAAAATACAATAAGAAGTGGACTTGGTGTGATTGATTATATAAAGAGAAATAGAGAGTGTGTTACTTCATTTAAAATAAATATCATATATAACAGTAGATTCTCCGTAACTCTTTATACTGGAGAAAATAAAAACTAGGAAATTAATCCTAGTTTCTTTTTTTAATCTCTCGTGATTTCTATAACACTGTCAATAATACCGTAATCCTTAGCTTGTTCTGCAGTTAGCCAATGATCACGTTCACAATCCTCTCTAACCTTTTCTATAGGTTGACCGGTTCTCTGACAGATAAGGGAGTATAGTTCTTCTCTAATTCTCATTATCTCATCATACTCAATAGCTATTTCGGTAGCCTGACCTTGACAACCGCCAAGAGGCTGATGAATCATAATTCTAGATAAGGGAAGGGCCGATCTTTTTCCTCTGGTCCCACACATCAAAATCATCGAACCCATAGAAGCGGCGAGACCCGTACAAATAGTCCTTACATCTGCTTTTACGAATGCCATGGTGTCTAGAATACCATTACCATCATAGACTGAGCCTCCTGGACTGTTTACATAAATAGTAATCTCACTATCACTCTCAGAATTCAAATAAAGAAGCTGTGAGATGATAATATTGGCCGAATCTGAATCTACCTCTGTCCCAAACATTATCTGCCTATCCTTCATCAGTCTAGAGAATACATCCATCTGAGCAACATTCATTTCATGCTCCTCTATAATGTATGGACTAATTATACCAGCCTTCTTTGTGTAATCTCTGAAATAAGACATACCATAAGGGTGTCTACTTCTATAAAACTTTTCAAAATCGTTACTCATATACTATTATTTTTATTTATCATATATTAGGTTTTCACTGGTATAATCTAAATACACCCATAGTTTTTCCTGTATCTACCTCTTGAACATAAATATAGTCATCAGAGGAATCATACATAAAACCGAGAATTTTAATCCGGCCGTGATCCTCTGTTTCTATAGTCTCCCCAAAATGCTCTATGATTTCAGGATAAATTTCAAGATCTAAAAACGATTTACCACAACGGCCGGGGAGTTTAAAGTCTGGGTTCCTTAAGTCCTCTAGCTCTGTTATCTTAGTAGTAGGTCCCCAGAAAAGCCAGTTATCAGAGAGCATATCATCATTGGTTTGGTGATATTCTTTATCTAGACTGTCACGCAATTTATCATACTCCTCATCACCAAGCCCTCGTTTCGCTAGGTTCTCAAGTTTTTTATAATAATCTAGTTTTTGGGTTATAAATTGATCCCACCTAGTACAAAGTTCATCATATTCTTTTTTATCCATACATCTATAAGGAAAACAAAAAAAAATAAAGTGGGAAATACTAGATTCGAACTAGTGACCCCTTGGATGTAGGCCAAGTGCTCTCACCAGCTGAGCTAATTTCCCATTTTATCATAATATATTCGAGCCGATGCACAGGATCGAACTGTGGACCTCGAGATTACAAATCACGCGCTCTACCATCTGAGC
>Ga0247611_10008065_pt1 | contig 13068 bp, 9 predicted proteins | sample 177DNAGHGhighgp2_FD_192422 | JGI IMG/M metagenome (GOLD analysis project Ga0247611, IMG submission 192422) | Sheep rumen microbial communities from Palmerston North, Manawatu-Wanganui, New Zealand - 1770 DNA GHGhigh gp2 | ecosystem: Host-associated > Mammals > Digestive system > Stomach > Rumen ... | reverse complement strand
AAATAAAATATTATATTAATGATTCATCTAAATCAAAATATATGCATTTTAAATCATCAAAAAATAGTTATTCGATATATAAAAATAAATCATATAAAACTATTGTTACTACAATAACAAACGATAATATTATTATTCAAAAAATCAATACATCAAAGCATAAGCATTCATTCTCATTACCAACAAATCAAATAATAAGTGTAAAAAATATAACAAAAAATGATAATTTTAATATTAATAATATTAATAACAACATAACACAATCTTCAAAAATAATAGAACCAAAAATTAAAACAATAAATAATAATGTTTTAATAAAAAAGATTGATTTAACCTTTAACGATTATCATCTTATTAAAATGATAATAAATAATGTTGAATATAATTATCAAAAGTAAAATTGATTTTTTTATGTTATTTTAATAAAATATTATGAATCAAAAAGCATGTGAATTAATTACTCTTTTAAATCAAAATTCTACAGATACTATAGTATTTCAATTAATGAGTGATATTATAGAAATTTTAAATTCTTTAGATACGCAAACAATATTATCAATATATAATGCTGTCGATAGATATAATTTTAATAATTATAAATCACAGCAAATTAATTTTGAATTACAAAATTGTATTAATAATTTTTATGTTAGAGTTTCAAATGAATATCATAAGCGTATTCAATTTCCAACTAATCTGAATAATCAAACTATAATCCCTAATAATCAGTATTATCACGATGCAACTATAATGAAAAATGACGGTAATGAAAAATCACCATTAATACCACAGATAGAAGTATATATACCTGAAGATGATATTAATAACAATAATATTAATAACAATAAAAAACATTCTATTTCAGCAACGTCAACACAATATGATAAATGTATAATTAAATTTCAACCTTGTATTGTATATACATTATTTATTTCTGCTTTTGTGATAGGTGGTATAATATTTACATGTTTTATGGTATTAAAGAATTAATTTTTTTTTCCCCAAAATAACTAATTTTTTCTTTTATTTTTAATGTCAAATTGTGAAAATAAATATGATATTCCATCATTATCAATTGAACTTAGTGATAATTTCAAATATTATTTTAACAGTATCTATTTAATATATTTAAAATATTTAGATAATGTTAATATTGATATACCAAAATTAATATTAGAATTGAAATTTGATGATTATTTAAATAATCTTTTTAATCATAATATATTTAAACACATTAAACAATGTTCTATTGCATATATCGAATCAATGATAGTATTATTCTTAGAAAATAAACGAATTACAATCGAAAAAGTTTTAAATAAAGGTTCATTTAATGTAGTTTTTGAAATTAAAATGACATATTTAAATAAAACAGATAAATATGCTTTAAGATTATCAAATAACGAAGCGTCATTAATTAATTGTAAAAATATATTAGAACATGATTATTATGATAATATGTTATATTATAATGACATTATGCTAAAAAAATATTTAAAGTATTATCCTAATGTAATTGATAGTTCTAATTATATTCATAAAATAAGTAACAATACTAAATATTACACACATTGGTCTATTTCAAAAATATACAAACCTATTTTAAATATCAATGATTATAAAATGAAATACATACATATGGTAAATCATTTATTAAAAATATTTATCAAAAATTCAATCATGTATTATGATTGGAAATTAAATAATTTTATGATTGATGATAATGATAATTTAATTTTGGTAGATATTGATTTTGAAAATCCATACGATAAAATGTCAATATGTTCAACACATTTATTAACTCCTGAACCGACTTATAATCAAAAAATATTAAGTGAGAATTATTCTACTGATAAATATATTTTATCATGTATTTATATGTATATGAGTGCTTATTTATCAATAATATCAGTTTATTGTGTAGATAATATAACAGATTATTATCGCACATTTAGACAAATACATAAATTCTATAATAACATTGATTCAAAAAATACTATATCATCACTTATAAAAATAGTATCAAACAATAAATATTCCAATATACCAGATAAATTATCGGATAAAAAACAAATTATAAAAATGTTTCAAAATAGTATAAATAAATTAGATGTTGTTTAGAAAAATAAATAATATTTTTTTTAAACAAATTTGAAATGAACACATTTGAACAATTTAAATTAAAATATTCCCAAGTACCTATTTTAACAATACCTAATGAATTTAAACAATTGTTAAAACAAGCAAAAGACTTAATATTATCACTTAATAAAAATTCAAAAATATTAATATTTACCGATGCTAATGATTTTGATGGAATTGGTGGAGGAGCAATTTTATATTTAACATTTAAAGATTTAAAATATGAAGATGTTACAATATATGGTAGTCATGATCGAGATACATTACCATCAAATGTGAATGATTATGATTTATTAATTACTAATGATGTAGGAATTAATGTAGATTTTTCTAAATTTCAGAATAATTTAATTGTAACTGATCATCATGTACAGAAGGTTAATCAAATACAAACTAAAAATAGAATTTATATAGATTTATGTGATATATGTGGCGCTTATATTTCATATTTATTATGTTCACAATTTAATTTAACTCCTAAAATTAAAAATACGATTTTTGAATTTGGAATAATTGCTACAATTTCTGATTGTATGCCTATTAATAATATAAATAAGAAAAATATACAAAAATTATATACTATAATACAAAATTCAAAATTCTACATTGATACCGATGAACATTTAATATTAAATTCAAAAGCTATTTATTATCTTGTACATGGTAATATTAATACATTCGATTCATCTACAATTTCATTTAATGTTGTACCTAAATTAAATGCTCCTATGAAATTAAATAATTCAGCAGCATCAGCAGGTGAAATATTTACTTTTGAAAATAATAATAAAGATTGGAGATTAATCATGAAATATATATTAACAAATGAATATTCAAAAATAAAAGAATTATATAAAATTATAAATAATATTAATGAACAAAGAAAAACTATTGTTAATGACGAATATGTAAAAATTTTAAAATTAATTAAAAATGATATTTTAGCACATGAATCTAATCACATTTATGATGAATCTTATATTATTAATTATAATAAAAATATAATTGAAGTATATACACAAATTCAATGTCATATAGGAGGATTAATAGCTGCTAAATTATCAGAGTATTTTAAACGAACAGTTATAGTACATTCAAAAAATACTTCATCAGCAAGAGGACCAAAAGCTTTAATGATATTAGATTTAAATAAAACAAAAATGGTCACTTATGGAGGTCATGTATGTGCTGCTGGTTTTCAATTGAAACCAGATGAAAAATTAGATATCAATGTATTGGATGAAAATAAAATAAAAAATATTGATAATAAAGTTGATAATGATGTTAAAAATAATGATGTTAAAAATAATGATGTTGATAAAGTTGATAATGATGTTAAAAATAATGATGTTAAAAATAATGATGTTGATAAAGTTGATGATGTTAAAAATAATGATGTTGATAAAGTTGATGATGTTAAAAATAATAATGTTGATAAAGTTAATAAAGTTGATGATGTTGATGATGTTAAAAATAATGATGTTGATAAAGTTGTTGATAATACCAATAATGATAAAGTTATTGATAATACCAATAATGATAAAGTTATTGATAATACCAATAATGATAAAGTTATTGATAATACCAATAATGATAAAGTTATTGATAATACCAATAATGATAAAGTTGATATTAATAATAAAACCGACAATAACAATAATAACATCAATAATAACATCAATAATAACATCAATAATAACATCAATAATAACATCAATAATAACATCAATAATAACATCAATAATAACATCAATAATATTACCAATAATAATAAATCTAATTTTATCAGTAGAATTGATAATATTCTTTTACAATATCCAGAATATAATGATATTTCTAAAATGAATTATCAACAAGTTAAGGATTGGATCTATGAAAATATGCCATTCCAACATGATCCAATATTTATTAAACGTATTAATATTAAATCAATAACAATACTTAAAAATTTACATACTAAAATTATTGATACTGATAATATGGAATATTTCTATTTCTTTCATATAATCAATACATCAGATCCTTTAATAGTCGCTTTTAAAATAGGTCATTCTAATATTATTCAGAACATTCTTTAAATCAGTTGATTTTTTTATGTTGATTTGTGTTCCCTACAAATCAAAGAAAAGGCGATATTGTAGGACACATGATAATATCTAAATTTGTTTTTATTATTATTATTAAATGGAATCATTAATAATCGATGATTTTAAAGATTATAATACATCAACATTATTAGGTTCTACATCTCCTACGCCATTGGAAAAAGAACGTATTTTTAAAGTATTTGAATATTTAGCTAATACTCAAACTCCTAATATCACCGTGCCACAATCAGAAACATTGGCAAATATGATTAGAAATATTTCTAAAACTAATGGTTCATATTCTGAAAAATATGATTTATTGAAAGGTAAAATACACGGATGTGTATCAAATGAATGTTTATTATTACATGTAGCTAAAATTTATGGTCTGTATCCTAAATCTTTATTAATGGATACTATAGCAATTCATTCACGTATTAAGAAATTAGATACTAAAGATACTTGGTTTGATAATTTTAGTTTAAATAATTTTCTTTTACAATTAACTACAATTGTTTATTCTGATTATGATAAATCAAATGATCCATTTGTTAAAAGTGTTCCTTTTTCTTCTCAATCATTATCAGGAGGTAACTTAGATTATGAAAATGAAATTAATTATGACGAAATACGTAATTCAGTTTATAAATATGAATTAAATGTAAAATCTATTTCAGGTGGAGGAGACAATACAAATACATTCAATCAACAATCAAAATCTTTAAATGATGTACTGGTTAATACACAAGAAAAATTAACAAATCCTAGACAATTATTATTTCATTTAGGTAATAATTATAGATGTTTCCATGAATTTGGAATAACTGCTGAAAAAGTTGAAAGTGATGAAAAAGCCGTTGAATTTCTCGATAAACTTGTAATGAAATATCCATATTTTACAGGATGTACACACGGATGTGATGTATTTACACCTAATTATCGCGATAAAAGTGTAAGTATTAAAGATATTAGCGAATTTTGTAAACGTTATCCTAAAACAATAGTGGGCTATATTTTAAATACTCAAACGTATGCTAGTGGAAAAGGTCAACATTGGGTAGCATTATTATTTAAAAACTTTACTTGTTATATGATATGTTCACAAGCATGTACATTTTCATCATTCCATGAATCTTCATTAATACCAGATTTAAATAAATGTGGATTTGCTAGAGAATGGAATAATATTACGATTCAATATGACCATTCATCATGTGGTTTATATTCTGTATTAGCTAATTTATGTTTTATATTAAATGGTGCTGGCAATAGAAAACCAGATATTAAGAAAATAGTTGAAATGATTGGTAAAGAAGGTAAAAATATAAATAGTGATGGAATATATGTTATTAAAAAGAAATTAGCAGGTTATAAGAAGTGATTTTAAAATTATTTTTAATGAATGCTATTAACATTCATGTTATTAAACAATAATAGAGATTAAAACAATAATAAATTAATATTTTTATTAAAAATAATTTTTTTAATATTCTCTCATGAATATGCAAAATATTTATGATAAAATTGATTCTTTAATATCCGATGTTACATATTTAAATAATATTATTGTAACATATGAAAAACAATTAAACGAAAATAAATTATTTAAAAAATTGGAAGAATTAAAGAATGAAAATGAAAAATTAATTAAAAATATAACTGACTTAAAAAATAAATATTATGATGATAATGATAATAAATTAGGAAAAATTATATATTACGATGATAAAAATAATTTAATTAGACAAGAATGTTATAATGATAATAAGTTAAATAGTTATCATAAATATTATTGTGACAATAATAAATTAGGAAAAATCATATATTACGATGATAAAAATAATTTAATTAAAATTGAATATTATAATAATGGTAATAAATTAGATTGTATTAAATGTTACGATAGTAATAAATCATATTGTCATTATAAATATTATTATGACGATAAAAATAATTTAATTAAAACTGAACAATATAATGATGATAAATTAACTTATATTGATTGCTATTATTATGATAATAAGAATAATTTAATTAAAAAAGAACATTACATTTATGATAAATTAAATAGTTATTACAAATACAATTATAATGATAAAAATAATTTAATTAAAACTGAATGTTATGATAATAGTAATAGCATATTATATTGTTACAAATACAATTATGATAATAAAAATAATAAAATTAAAGAAGAATTTTATCGTTATGGTGTATTATATGATTATAAATGTTATTATTACAATAATGCAAATAAATTAATTAAAGAAAAACATTGTGATAGTAATGAAATGAATTATGCTGAATATAATTATGATGATAAAAATAATTTAATTAAGGAAGAATATTATTATTGTGATAAATTAACTGGTCGTTATGAACATTATTATGATGATAAAAATAATTTAATTAAAATTGAATGTTATGATAATGATAAATTAAAATATACTGAATATTATGATGATAATAAATTAGATCATATCAAACATTCTGATAATAATGAAATAGATCATGTCGAACAATCTGATAATGATGAAATAGATCATATCATGTTATAATAATGATAAATTAAAATATTATGATAATAAAATCAAAATTAAATGTTATAATAATGATAAATTAAAATATTATGGTAATAAAATCAAAATTAAATGTTATAATAATGATAAATCAAATTAATATTTTATTAAAAACAAAAAATAATTTTTTTATTATTGTTTATATGTCAAAATCATTTGATAATAAAACAAAATCTATTTTATACTTATTAAAAGAAGTCGATCTTCATTATTATGTTTATTTAATCAATCATTTACATCATGATATAGAGAATGATAAAATTATTATTCCATTTAAAGAAGGAATTGATGTTTATATCTTTAAAAATTATAAATTAGTATCACATATTTATTGTTGTAAAAAACTTGTTATCAAATATGTATATAATTATGTGGATGATAAATTATCTTCAATGTCTAAATTATATGATCCTGATAGTATTATAACATATTTCTTTTCTTATGAATCTGAAAAAATTACAGTAATTAGATTTTATCAAGAAAAGAATAATATGATACCTCATAATACTAAAACAATACATTGGACATATCGTTATGATAATAATAAAGTAGTAGGTTATGAAAATACATGTGATAGTCTTAAATTTAAAAATGAAAAATTAATTCATGATGTATGGGAAGATGTAAATCTTGAAATTTTCTATGAATACGATAATGATAACGTCATTGAAGTTACATGTAAAAAAGAGAATAGCATCATTAGTGAAAGAAAATGTTCATATAATAATTTTAATGATGTAAAATCATGTACAAATATCTTTAAAAATAGTAATAATATAACTAAATACATATACAAATATAAAAATAATAAAATTATAATTGATGTATATTGTGATAATATTAATTATAAATACAAATATAATGTAAAAGATAATGTTATTGAAATTAAATATTATGATGATAACAATTTATATTGTAATAATGTCATTAATTATTAATTATTCATTTTAATAATAATAGTTAATACTACTAATTTATTTTTTTATCATTTATTTAAATGACACTTTCTAATTCATCACTTTCCAATGATATGAAAATCGGAGCTGCTTTATTTCTTGCTACATGTCCATTAATGACAGCAATTTATGCTTTTATACAATTTGGTTTTATCCAATCAATTCCATTATTTGCTGTATTATTATGTGAATACAATCCTGTAATAGAATTTATTATTAATTGTAAATTAATGTATCTTGCTTATTATGATCATACCTTTTTCATATATTTAATGTGTTTATTAATTTATACTTCATTTATTGAACTATTTATTTGTACAAAAAAAGAAATGATGATTGTTTTAGAAAACTATAAAAAAGAATTGTTATACACATTAAAACATTTGATTAATTTGTTAATCAAACAATAAGAAAATAGTGTTAATAATTTTTTTAATAATATTTTTTGATTTATTATTATTAATTAATTTATTTTTATTAATAATAGTCAACATTATTTTTTTTAATAATTAAATGGCTAATAAATCTAATGATTATCAACCCTTATTTATTGATGAATCTTCAGAATATCGTATTAAATTAATGTCAGATGTTGAATTAGAACGTTATGCTTCTGTTATCTTTAACAATAAAAACATGAATAATTCACAATTTTATAATTTAGAATCTGGCTTCTTTGGTGTTAATAGACGTGTCGATTGTGCTATATGTAACCAAAAAGGTAATGCTTGTCCTGGTCATTATGGTTTAATATCATTACCTTATCCAGTTATTACCAATACTATTATCGCTGACAGATTTTTAAAATTAATACAATTATTATGTCCATGTTGTTCAAATTTCCCTATTGAAAATGCTAAAGATTCTTTACAATTATTACCACAAAATCGTTTCAACTTTATTAAAAATGAAGTTCAAAAAAAGAAAGCTAAAAATATTGTTAATGTTTGTCCATATTGTAAAAAAGAGTTCATTTTCATAACAGTTGAAGGAAATATACCATTAATTAAATTTATGTTTAAACAAGAAGCAGCTAACAAAAATGTTCAATTAAATCCATTATATGTTTATTCAATTCTTCATAATATGTCTGATCAAGTTTGTGAATACGCTGGTTTCAATATTACATCAAATGATCCACGTAATTATATGACTAAATTTATTACCATTATTCCAAATAAATTAAGAATTCGTTCAATTGATTCACACTCATCATCAATAACATCTGCTTATAAAATTATTTTGGATGTTTATGTTAATGAATTAAACAAATTATATCAAACACAAATTAAATCAAATCCTATAATTCCTAATAATGAAATAGGTGTACAATTTAATAAAATATATGCACAATTGTTTGCTAAATATGTTTTAATTCTTGATATGACTCGTGAAAGTCAAGTTAATGCTTGTTCAGATGTTTTAGGTAAAACAGATAGACATTATATTGAACCTTCTGCTTCATTAATTGGACGTTTAAAAGATAAAGATAGTTCATATTTTGATAAAGGTATTGTTGCTACTCGTCATTTAGTTTCAGCTCGTACCGTATTAGGTAGTAATACTGCTATTCATTCATATGAAGTTGGTTTTCCACAAAAATATTGTATGAAAATGGGTGTATGGATTCCTGTATATGCTGAAAATATTAATTTAATGAAACAATTTGTAGCAAGTATGAAAGATTTACAAAAACATAATTATTCTGTTATTCGTGCTAATAAAGTTTATTTCTCTCAAGCAGAAATTAGAACCACTGTTGATCCTGTTCATGCAATACAAATCGCTTCAAGATTACAACCAGGTGATAAAATATTTATGTCATTGATTCCAGGTTCAATCGTACAACATTGTCGTTTTCCTTCTGTTCGTGAAGAATCAATTGCTTCACATTTAATAATACCTACAAATCATACATGTATGACTTTACCTTTAGCAGCATGTGAATATAAAAATGCTGATTTTGATGGTGATGAAACTGAATTATATGTAAATTTCTCACAAGCAGCAGATATAGAATGTTTATTATTAAATTCAATTTATAGACAAATTATAAATCATAAATATGGATCTGTTGGTGTTCTTTATCAAGCTTATGATTCTAAAGTTGAAATACCAATGTTAAAAACAGACACACCTATTAAAGTTTTAGATATCCGTGATTCATCTCATAATTTATTAACACGTGAACCTTTTTATCCTTCTAAACCTGTTGGAAAATTTATTACTGAATTTTTCGATTTTATTACCGGATGGACAAAAGATTCACCTTATTCTAAAATTGATAAAATTAATTACTTTGATAAAAATACCGTTATTAAAGATAATGTGTTAGATAAAGAAAAATGTAATATTAATAATCAATCACTTTATAAATATCTTATTACAACAATTGGAGCAGATAGAACTTTAGATTTTATTGATTCAGTTATTCAATTAGGTTATAATTTTGCTTATGGTACACCAATTACATTAGGTAATGAAATTAAATTTTACGTTCCTGAAATTAAAAAGAAGATTGAAGAAATTCGTGAAGATTATTACACACAAATGAAAAGAATTGAACAAAGTAATAAATCACAATATGATAAAGATTTGGAAAAATACAATTTATATGAAAAACAAAAATCACCAATACAAGAATTATTGAAAGAAAATATTAAAGGTACTAATGTGGAAAGAACAAAATTACTTAAAAATATGGGTTGTTATTATAATATGATTGTTGGTATGGATTCAGCAATTGTAGATGATGTATTGCCTCATCCTAAATTAAATAATTATACTCGTACATGTGCTTGTTTCCCTCAACATTCAGTTGATCCAATGGCATATGGTTATGCTAAACATGGTTATTTAAGTAATGAAACAAAAATGAGTGAAACATTCTTTGATTGTATGATGCAAAGACATGCTTTATATATTAAAGGTAATGGTGTAGCTAAACAAGGTTATTTACAAAAACGTTTCTTAATGGCATTTGGTCAAAACTTTGCTGATGCTAATGGTGCTCAAATATTTGATAATTTATTTGTTTCACCTTGTTATGGCGTTTCTTCATTAAATCCACGTTTAGTATTTACACAACCATTGAAAGATATTTCATTGTCTGAATCTGAATTTAAAAAGAAATATTCTCATCCTAAATTATTAGAAATGTATAATTTAATTAATGATGCTGCTAATAAATATAATCGATTTACTGATTTTATCGAACGTAAAAATTATGATGATTCTTTTATAACAGGTTATGATTTTGAGCAATTATTTAAAATATTAATAGAAAAAGGAACTATAAAACCAGGTAAGACAAATTCAAAAGTAATTGATGAATTTATTGAAAATCTTGAAGAAGCATTTGCTCCACCAGGAATGAAACAAAGATATTGTTTAATGAATCTTGCTCAATTAGAATATTATTTCTTACAAAAAGCTTCTGAATATGATATACCAAAAGAATATTTAGTTAAAGCTTATTATGCTTTCTTAAATTCATTAGTTGATTGTGGTGAACCAATTGGTATGAAAGCTACATTATCTGTTGGTGAAGCTTTGACACAAGAATCATTAGATGCTATCCATCATGCCTCACAAGGTAATATTTCGGTCGATAAATTAAAAAGAACAAGAGGAGGAGATAGATTTGAAGAATTAGTAGGTGGTAGTATTCATAAAAATTGTGTTATAACTCTTGGTTTTTATGATTCATCTAAAGAAGCTGTTGAAGAATTTGCTAAACGTGAAGAAACAATTTACTTTGCTGACATTTGGACTAAATTAGAAACAATTATTAATATGAAAATTACTGATGATGTTAGAATATTACATCCAAAAATTGCTGATTTATTTGATAAAATTGAAGTTTCAAATACATTTATTAAAATGGTTTGGAATTTAGGAACATTAGCAGATTATGATGTTAAATTATCATCTGTTATTAATGAATTATATTCTAATTATGAAAATATTGCTTTTATTACTGGTTTACCTGTTAATGCTAAAGAATTTTTAGCATATATTTATTTCACTAAAAATACAACAACAGAAAAATTAAATAACATTATTCAACAATTTAAAGGTTATGGAAGAGAATCAATTATACATGGTGATTGTATTAAAAATTGTTTCGTAACACAAAATAAATGTACTGGTGAATGGATTTTAAGATGTAACGAGACAAATCCAAGAATTAGAGCTTACGAAAAGATTATATACCGTGATGAAGTTGATCCTGCTAAATGTTATACAACAGATACAAAATTAACTTTAGGCTTATACGGTATTTTCGAAGCAGCAGCAAGAACATGTGAAGAATTATTATATACTGGTGTAGTATTATCATGTGTAGGTGATGTTCCTCCAAGACATTTTAAAACAATTGGTTTAGGTTGTTTAGCTTCAGGTCAATATTTCATGGCTGTATCTACTTCAGCTATTAAAAATAATATTGATTATTTAAGAGGTTGTAACTTTGAACAACCTTCAGCATTTATTAGAAAAGCAATCTTTGAAGGTGAATTCAGAAAAGTTGAAGATACTGTAGCTGGTGCTTTCTTTGCTGATCCTCCTAAGAGTGGTTCAGGTTATACAAGAGTAGAAGTTTTTAAAAAGTAATTTACATTTTTTGTTGATATTTTTATTTTTATCAATAATCATATTATTGTTGTAAACAAAAAAAGTTTATGCGGAGGAACATTAGGACTTATTCCAATAAGACATCATATTATAAGTAATTCTCGTAATTTACGTTTTTCATTATGGAACGATTATAAGAATGATTGGTTATATATAAACAAACTTTATGATAATGAAATGTTAATAATTGGATTTACAAATGTAGAAGATGGGGTAGACCTTGAATATTATCATTATCTAATTGATAATTATGAAAAAATAGGTGATACAATTAAAATTAATTTCAATATTGATATTCCTTTCGATGTTAAGCATACTAATTCAAGTTATAAACATTATTATAAATTTAGTATTCATGATACAGATGATAATGATAATGATGTGCGTATTATTACATGTTATTCAACGCCACATAATAATATGATAGATGCAGCAATGTTAGCTTGTAATCGCTTCCATCTTCCAAAACCAAAAGGAAATAAATTTGTGGCATTTTTACTTTTAGATAATCCTAAAGGTTATATAGATATATATGCTTAATCGTAAAAAATTAAAATTATATTTTTTATTTTTATTAAATTTTAAATGAAAGTATTTTTTTATATTTTATTTAATATATCTATGGGGGATTGGGGATTGGGGATTGGGGATTGGGGATTGGGGATTGGG
>Ga0247611_10008064_pt1 | contig 13069 bp, 11 predicted proteins | sample 177DNAGHGhighgp2_FD_192422 | JGI IMG/M metagenome (GOLD analysis project Ga0247611, IMG submission 192422) | Sheep rumen microbial communities from Palmerston North, Manawatu-Wanganui, New Zealand - 1770 DNA GHGhigh gp2 | ecosystem: Host-associated > Mammals > Digestive system > Stomach > Rumen... | reverse complement strand
CATAGCAAATATAATACCTATCTTATTCATGATAAATCACTTCCTTTAAGCGAACTTAACCATTATAACATAAATATGTTATAATATCACCTAAGGTGATTGTTATGGATGAATACAACAAGATATTACAAGAATTAAATACAGATCCAATCGCTAATGCTGTAATAAAAAAATACTATGGTCAACCATTAGATGTTATATATTATAGAATTGAATATGAATATGCAAAATATACTAGTACTTTATTATTTCCAAATAATATAGTATTATTCTATCCATCTTATAAAGAATATAAAGCAAAAAATATATATTATTCTACATTAGAAGAATATATGATATCTAAAGGTGAAACATATATTTATTATTCAGGATTATTTATAAATCTATCCACTAATAATAAATATATTTTATCTAAACCTATTAGATATACTATAGGTGAAGAAATACCTAATACCTTAGTAGAACTAGAACATCAATTTAGATTTGACGAAGATAAAATAAATTTACAAAGAATTAGAAATAAAAAATAGATTAGGATAACCTAATCTACTTTTTTAATTCCATTTACGGCTGGATACACCACTTTTTATTTTAATTTAAAATTATCAGAATATTTAAAATCAATTAATTCACCATCTTTAGTATTCTTCCATCCAATATATTCATGTGATATATCTGATAATTCTTTTGATGTTTTATCTTTATATTCATTTATTACTTCATCCATTATTGAAATTTCATCTTTTGTAAAAATATTCATATTAGGTTCTTTAACACCCTTTAACATTATTTTATCATTATCATCAACTTTAAGTTCAATGTATCCGTGACTTATTAAACTTATAAACAACTTGTCAAAATCATCAATTACAGGTCCATAAGGAGCATGAGCATAATCAAAAGATGTTAACCTCTTCTTTTGATTCTTATGATACAAAGTATCAATAGCAAATGCATTCTTCATTAATTGCATTCTATATAAAGTTTTATTTTTTAATACATATAATAACAAATTAATTCCTTTATATAGCTGATTATCTTTTAATCTTTTTATTATTTCATCATAATCATCTTTTAATTCATCTTTTTTATCTTCGACCATTGAATATAACTTAATAGGATCATTCATTAATTCCATATATGTATTTATATATTCTCTTTGTGGTAAAGATTGTCCTTTCTCATATCTTACAATTGATTTCTTACTCCATCCAAGAATATTAGCGAACAATTCTTGAGTAAGATTATATGATTTTCTTATTTCAGATAGTTTATTTAAAGATAGTCCAAAACAGTTAAAATAACCATTAGTCATATTATCCATTTCCTCTTGTAAATTTCCACCATCAATTTCATCATTACATACAGAACAATAATAATTATTCTGTTCAACATAGAATTCAACTCCATGGATTGTATGTAATATTTTTTCCTTTTTTACATAATAATCATTTTCACAATCGCAATTAAAACAATACTTTTTATCCATTTCTTTCACCTCCTGATAAATCAAAAAGTTATAATATACCTAATTATATATCCTATATTTCATAGTGTCAATTGTCTCTTTTTATATCTTTTAATAATTTAAAAGAACTAGACAATTAGTTCTTCTCTATTGTAATAAATACATCATCACCATTTATATCAACAATATTATCTGTATGTTTTTATTCATATATAGTAGCCATGTTTCTAATCAGCAAATTGATTAAATGCGTCTAAGATATCTTCTTCACCATCATAATAAAGTTTAATTCTAACGATAAAAATAAAGACACACAGGAACATGTCCTGTGTGCCTAGGTATAGTTCGTAAACTATACCGCAATTCATAAATTCATTATACAATACATTATTGTACTTTGCAAATATTTTTACAAATAATTTAATAATAATTTAATTTTCTTTTTTGTATCCGTTCTAACAATTTTATTATAATTATAAATATTAGATTCTTTATAGAACTGATCTAACAAACTCTCATAATCTTTTATTAATTGTTTTAATTCTCTTCTATTGTATTGATAATTGTTCAATACAAATACCAATAAAATAATATAGTCAAAAATATTATCAAATTTAATATTCTGTATACCTGTTTCATTAGACAACAAAATAGGAATAGTACTGTCTATGCTTGCATCAATAAATCTTAAATCATAAATTATATTATTATGAGCTATCGAGTTACGTAAAGATTTAATAAGATATAATACTTTATATGATAATTTCCCATTTGCATCATACGTAGTTTTAATCCCCATATCATTCATTATCTGAATTTTAGTGGAATCTTCCAATGTACTTACTAATTGTATAAACTCGCCAAATACTAATATTTCAAAAACTCCCCACAAAGGAATATATTTATCATTATTATAAAAATGAGTTGCTATTGGACTCTTTCCATATTTAGAACTAATTGAACTATTGATTTGGTTTTTAGTATTTAATCGCAATTTAATTGCTTTATCTTTATCCTTGGTTACGTTCTTATATGAAATCATAGCATTTTGATAAATATCTTCAAATTTATCGGTCTTATATTTTTCAATTAATAATTGCAAAACTCTATTCTTAGTTATCGTTTCAAATTGCATAACAACTGGATATAAAATTTTCTTTAAACCCATATCGTAATTAATCATAGCTTCTAAATCTTTATAGTCACGTATTATAGCTTTATTATTTTGGCGAGTAATATACCTATATCCTTTATATGAATGATAATAACCATTATTTAATAAACTCAGTTTATTTTTAGAACCCTCAATTTTAATATTATGATGATTTCTAAGATATTTCATTAAAGAATTTGTTGTTTTAATTTTCATTCATCCAGTCCCTCCCTGACTCTCTCTCTAAATACAATATAACACTATCTAAATATAAAAGCAAACACTTTTTCGATATAATAAAAAGAACTAGATAACTAGTTCTTTTCTATTGTTATAAATACATCATGGCCATTTATATCAACAACATTATCAGTATGTTTTTGTTCATATACTGTAGCTAATGTTTCTTCTTTGATATAATCAGCAAATTGATTAAATGCATCTAATATATCTTCTTCACCATCATAATAAAGTTTAATTCTATCAGCTATATCATAACCATTAGTTTTTCTTAGATTTTGTACTTTAGATACTATTTCTCTAGCAATACCTTCAAGTAATAAATCTCTAGTTAATTCAGTAGAAAGAATAACGAATTTATTATTTTGCATTCCTACATTGAATCCTTCTTTAGATTCAATTCTTACATCTACCATATTAGGTGTAACATCTAATCTTTCACCTTCAAGATCAATTGTAATAGTTTCTTCTTTTAATATTAAATCTATATCATCTTGAGTTAAATCTAATAATGCTTCTTGATATGCTTTAATCTTAGATCCTAATGTCTTACCAACTTCTTTAAAGTTAGGTTTAATTGTAAAGTTCATATATTTAGATAAGTCATCTACATATACTAATTCTTTAACATTTAATTCTTCTTTAATTAATTCATCTAAGTCTCCTAAGATATCTTTATATTTACCATCAATTAATGCTTCACTTAATGGTTGTCTAACTTTAATCTTAGTTTCTTCTCTTACATATCTACCAGTAGAAATTAAATCTCTTACTAAATCCATTCTTGTTTCAATTTCTTCATTTATTAATGATTCATCATATGTTGGGAAATCAGCTAAATGAACTGATTCTTCACCAGTTAAATCTCTATACATCTCTTCAGTTGTATAAGGTATAACTGGAGCACATAACTTACATAAACCAACAAGTACTTCATATGTAGTTATATAAACAGATTTTTTAGAATCATCTAATTCACTACTCCAGAATCTATCTCTATTACGTCTAATATACCAGTTAGATAAATCTTCTGATACAAATGATGTAATTAATCTAACTACATTATTTAAGTCATAATGTTCATATTCATAAGTTACATCTTTAACTAATTTATTATATTTAGATAATAACCATTTATCTATTAATTCTCTATTTTCTGGAGCAATATTACATTCATCAATATTGATTCCATCAATATTAGCATATGTTTGGAAGAATGAATATGTATTCTTAAATGGATTAAAGAACTTACTATGTACTTCTTTTAATCCTTCTAAGTCAAACTTTAATGGAGTCCATACAGGTGATGCATAGAACATGTACCATCTAACATTATCAGCACCATATTTTTCCATAGTAGCAACAGGATCAATAATATTACCTGTAGACTTACTCATCTTCTTACCTTTATCATCTAATACCATGTCATTTACAACAACATTCTTAAAGCATGATTCACCAGATATAATAGTTGAAATAACTAGTAATACATAGAACCATCCTCTTGTTTGATCTAATCCTTCAGCTATGAAATCAGCTGGGAATTGAGATTCAAATAATTCTTTATTCTCAAATGGATAATGGAATTGAGCATAAGGCATTGAACCTGAATCAAACCAAACATCAAGAACATCTTCTACTCTAGTTAATGTATCTCCTGTATTAGGTGATTTAATATGAATATTATCTATATAAGGTCTATGTAATTCTAATTCCATTACATCTACATCTTCTATAGCTAATTCTTGTAATTCAGCACGTGAACCTACACAGTAGATTTCACCAGTTTCTTCATTAGTCCAGATTGGAAGAGGACAACCCCAATATCTTGATCTTGAGATACCCCAATCAACCATATTATCTAACCAGTTACCAAATCTCTTTTCACCTACATAGTCTGGATACCAATTAATCTTATTATTAGCTTCAATAATTTTATCTTTATACTTAGTAGTAGCAACATACCAAGCTGGTTTAGGATAACTAATTAAAGCAGACTTACATCTCCAACAATGTGGATAGTCATGTGTTAATTTAATCTTCTTAAATAACTTATCATTTTCTTTTAAATATTTAATTATTTCTATTTCTAGTTCAGGATCAGTAACTAATCTACCTTTCCAAGGTCCTTCAGTATAACATCCATCAGGTCCTACAGGATTAACAAATGCGATACCATGTGATGTAGCTACTCTATTATCATCTGCACCATATGCTGGAGCAATATGAACAATACCTGTACCATCTGAATCAGTTACATATTCATCAGCTAATACTTCAAATGCTTTACCTTCTACATTAATAAATGGTAAGAATTGATCATATTTAGTACCAACTAAATCTAATCCTTTATATGTTTCAAGTACAGTTACATCTTCACCTAATACTCTTTCAACTAATGATTCACATAAGATAAATTTATATCCTTGTGATTCAACTTTAACATATGTGTAATTAGGATTAACACATAATGCTACATTGGCCATTAGTGTCCAAGGTGTAGTTGTCCATACTAAGAAATAACAATCTTCATCACTCTTCTTAAATGGTAAGATAATTGAATTAACAGGATCTTCTTGATATCCTTGTGAAACTTCAAATGAAGATAATTCAGTTCCACATCTAGGACAATACCAAAGTATTTTATTACCATGATAAATTAAATCCTTCTTAAACATTTCTTTAATAATCCACCATTCAGATTCAATGAATTCATTAGAACATGTTACATATGGATGTTCACAGTCAATAAATTGTCCCATCATATCAGTTACTTTATTAACTTCATCAATATTTAATGCAGTATTCTTATTACATTCTTTACAGAAGTTTTCTACACCAAACTTTTCAATATCTTGTTTACCATTGAAACCTAATTTCTTTTCTACATTAACTTCAATTGGTAGACCATGAGTATCAAGTCCGATCTTTCTTAATACTCTAAACCCTTGCATTGTTTTGTATTTAGTAAATGAATCTTTTATAGACTTAGCTAATACATGGTGAATACCAGGTTTAGCATTAGCATATATAGGACCATCATAGAATACAAAATCTTTTTTACCTTCCCTTTGATCAATACTCTTCTCAAATATCTTATTATCTTTCCAAGATTTTAAGATATCCTTTTCAACTTCGTTTACTGGTCTTTTGTCTAATTCCTTAAACATATACATTTTCCTTTCTATAAATAAAAAAGGACCACAATATATCCAAAGGACGAATATATCGTGGTACCACCTTAATTACTTCTTATTATACGTAACGTGTATTAAACGTACTTAGCTTATCCCCAAGTCACATCAGAAGTGATCTATATATATCTTTCTATTATTTATCTTACACCAAATTGATAAACTCTCTTGAATATACTTAATATATACCGTCTTCCTCAATTGCTTTACAAGAAAGATTATATAACAATTAAATAATTAATTCAAGAAATTCATCACCAAATCGATTATTATTTTTTTCTTGTTGAGTTGAATTAGCATTATGCATTTTTTGCATATTGCATTTTTGCATTTTGCATTTTTTGCAAATTGCTTTTTTTTGTACAATAGAATATTCATATTTTGAATAAATAATTAAAAAAAGAAGCATCACTGCTTTTTATTATTGATTAATTATAAATATGTTATTATAATGTAGTTAGAGGAAGCATTATCACTATAATGCTATCTCCAGTTGTTTTGGTATAGCACCTAGTTTTTAACTAGATGCTTTTTTTGTAGAATAATATACTAGGGGTTGGCTAGTTGAATACTATAATCAAAATAATAATGATGATTAATAATAAGATTAATAAATCTTTTTTATTAAGCATATTATCACCTCCAGTCATGCTGGAGATAACATCTAGGAAAATACTCCCTCTAATATATATATACAAGATAGAGTATTTATTTCTCGAATAAATATAAAAAAAAGCATCACTGCTTTTTTTATTGATTAATTATAAATATGTTATTATAATGTAGTTAGAGGAAGCATTATCACTATAATGCTATCTCCGTTTTATTGGTATAGCACCTAGTTTTTAACTAGATGCTTTTTTTGTGTAAGAATAAGAAGGTGTTAACTAATTAGACTACTAGCAAAATAATAATAGCTATTAATAATAAGATTAATAAATCTTTTTTATTAAGCATATTATCACCTCCAGACATACTGGAGATAACATCTAGGAAAATACTTCCTCTAATATATATATACAAGATAGAATATTTATTTTTCGAACGATAAATAAAAAAAGTAGAAATAATTCTACTTTTTTATTATTATCTTCTTCCTTGAGGTCCACCATCATTACCAACAGTACCAAAGACAGTTATTTTATCACTTAAAGTAATTGTTTCTATTGTTATATTATTAATCTTATAATCATATGTATTACCAACAGATAATTCATTTGAACATATTAATACTGAATTATAAGCTTTAGATGGTTCATATGTAACATTACCAAAGGTAATCTTACCTTTATAAGCATTTTCAGTATTAATTAATACTGTTGTAACAGTTGTTCCACTTGTAGGTTTAACAGACATACCTTTAGCTCCTACAGCTACTAAAGTACCACCTGTTATTTCAAATTTATATGATGAACCATCGCCATAGTCTATTGCACTATTATCATTTGTAGTTGGCCCATCCACATAAGTAGTACCACCACTTATGAATATATTACCATTTGAATCTAATCCATCACCTGATGAATTAACATATAAAGTACCACCACTTATAGTTAAAGTAGATTTAGATGTATATGATTGATTACCTTGTCCATTTGGATCTACTCCATCTGATGCATTTAAGCCATCATCTATAGCTTTAACTTTTATATCTCCACCAGCTATAGTTATATTAAATCCTTCAATACCTTCTGATGATTTTACTACATCAACACTACCATCAGATATAGTAACATCACCATCAGCATGTATACCATCATCAGTAGATTGAACTGATATAGTTCCACCTTGAATAATTATATTACTATTTGAATGTATTGCATCATCAGTTGCAATTACTTCTATAGTTCCACCAGTTATAGTAATATCACCTTCAGATTTTATACCTTTCATTGAATAATCAATAGACTTTTTGCCATTCAATCCTTCACCAGTATAAATCTTAATATTACCACCTTGAATTGTTATAGTTTCTTCTGATTGTATTCCATCTTTATCAGATGTAATATCTATATTACCATCTAAGATAGTAATAACTCCTCTTTCTTCAGTATTAGTAGTTTTAATACCATCACCTGTAGAGTTGATTGTAATATTACCATTTAAGATATATACAGAATCTTTACCTACAATACCATCATCACCTGATGTAATTGTTATTGTTCCTTCATCTATTTCTAAATCATCTTTAGAAACTATACCATCTAAATTAGATGTTATATCTAGAGAACCACTTCCAACAATACATAAATCACTCATGGAATATATTGCTCCATTTAATTCATCTATAGTTGTTGAGTTTATAGTATTCTTACCATTTAATTCTATATATACATTATCAGCTTCTATTACATATATTGCAGGTCCATCAGTTGCGGTAATATTAGCATTATTTAAAACTAATTTAACATCTTTACCTGCTGCATTTATAGTTATCGAACCAGATATATCCCCTGATATATTATATATACCACCTGATGTAATTGTTTGAGATGATGTTATATAAGATGTTTCATATGATGAAAAATCTACATCATCTACACCACCAACATAATCAGATGCTTTCTTTCCATTCTTAATACTATAAATAATTACACCTACTATTGCTACCAATAAAATAACAACAATAGATATAATCATTATTATTTTCTTTTTATTCATTCTATAACTCTTCCTCCAATAAAGGATGAGATAAAGCAATCTTTAAATTACCATTTTTAATTCTTAATTTATCAATAAATTGTTTTTCATTTGCACCATCTTTGATAGTTACTTGATAAGTTAATTCAAACATACTACCCATATTTGTAGTTTTAGCTTTAACTAATTTATGAGATGATAAGAATTCTTTGAATTCTTCATCAAATAAAGAAGTATAATCTAATTCTTCAGGTATAAGTATAGTTAATATCTTATCTCTTGATGAAACATCACCAAAGTTTAATTTAGTTAAGATTAAAGTTAATAATCCAACTATAACAGTAAATAAAGCAGCAAATGCTATATATCCTGTACCAGTAGCTAAACCAATAGCCATAGCAAAGAATACAAACATTATTTCTCTTGAGTTACCTGGTATAGATCTAAATCTTACCAATGAGAATGCTCCAACTATAGCAACAGATGTTCCTAAGTTACCATTTACTAATAATATTACTAATGTTACCAACATTGGTAATATTGCAAGAGTAATAACAAAGTTCTTATTAGTTCTTGCACATAACATATGTATAAATCCTATTACTAAACCTAAAACAAAGGCAGTACCTATACATATAAAAAAGTTCATTGCAGTTAATGTAGTTCCTAATACACTATTAAACATATTCTAATTCCTCCTTGTATTTCTTTTGATATATTGAACCATATTTAGAGAATGATTCAGGATATAATTTTAATTCTGATATAGCTTTAACAAACCATAATGGATAAGCATTTAATGCTTTAGTTTCCATGATGATTATATCATCATCAAAATGTAATTTACCTTTATCACCTTTCTCTAATCGTAAATTATCCTCTCTACTTCTTATATTAGTATCAAAGGTAATTCTAAAATTAATATCATCCTTATCATAATAAGAAAGCCTATCATATGCTAAGAATAATTTAGGTTTTAAGTCATATAACTTAAAACAATAATCTATTTCTTGTTTTATCTGTTGATTAACATTCTTTAATTCACCAGTTTGAAGATAATTATAAAAGTCTTTTAAAGTTACTTCTATTCTTCTTTTACCAACTATACCATTATATTTCTTTTTTATTTCTAAAAATACTTTATCAGTAAGTTTAGGAATACCATAACTTCTTACTCTTACTTTTTCTTTATATATTGGTTTATCTAAAGAATGTCTTATTAGATCATAATGAGATGTATCATAATATATATTACATATAGTACTTTTATAGTACTTATCTTTTTCAATGTGTTTATTAATTATATTTAATAATTTATTGAATTCATCTTTAGTTAATATGTATTTAATCTCTTTACGTCTAAATACTTCATTAGCCATAGATTTCCTCCTTACACACATAATATTATATTATAAATATGAATGTAATTGGAAGATTATATGAAATATTTGTGAAATAAAAAAAGAGTATTTCTACTCTTTTAATCACTGAAATCAGAATCTATTATTATATTAAAATCATATTTAGGATATAATTCTTTTAATTTACTTTTAATCTCTTGTACAGCTATTTCAGGTTTTAATTCATCAAATGAGAAAATGATATCAAAAGATATTATCTTTTTTTCATCATCTACATAGAAACCATGTAGTTGTAATATATTCTTATAATCTTTAATAATCTTCTTAATATTATTTAAGATATCTTTATATTCATTCTTATCATTAGAGGCATATATACCTATAGTAATAATAATACCTGTTTCTTCATAGATATCCATAGTCATTCGTCTAGTTAATCTATGTATTTCTTTAGCAGTCATATTATCATCTACTTGGATATGTGCTGTAGCTATTATTTTATTAGGTCCATAATTATGAATAATTAAATCTGATACACCTTGTACTTCTTTATAACTCTTTAATTCATTCTTTAATTCATCAGTTATTTTACTATCAGTTCTTACACCTATCATATCATCTATTGTACTCTTTAAGATACCAAAGGCAGCTTTAAGAATCACTAATGATATTAATAGACCAATATAACCTTCTATAGATATATTACAAAAATAACTAAGTATTGCACTTATTAAAGTAGAAAAAGAAATATAAGCATCATTTATAGCATCTTGACCAGACGCTACTAATGAACTAGATTTTAATTCATTACCTTTACCTTTAACAAAGTGTCCTAAGAAATATTTAGTTAAGACTGCTACAATTATTATAATAAATGAAGCTATAGAATAAGTTGCAGTTGTAGGTTTAATTATTTTATTAAAAGATTCATGAAAAGAAGTTATACCTGCAACTAAAACTATACATGCAATAATAACTGAAGTTAAATATTCAATTCTACCAAATCCATATGGATGCTTTTTATTAGGTCTTTTATTAGATAAGAATGCTCCTATTATAGTAATAACAGATGATAATACATCAGTTAAGTTATTTAAAGCATCTAATATAATTGCTATAGATCCAGATATAAATCCTACTATACCTTTAAATATAACTAATAGTATATTAACTACTATTCCTAATATAGATATTCTAATTATTTCAGTTTGTCTTTTCATTCTTTGTCATCCCTTTGTATATATTATTATACAGCTGTATATCCTCCGTCAACTGGTAATATTACTCCTGTTACATAAGATGCTTCTTCTGAACCTAAAAATAAGGCTGCAGCATTTAATTCTCCTTCATTACCATATCTCTTCATAGGTACATGATTATCAGCAAATGTCTTGAATTTATCTGTATTTAATACATCAGTAGTTAATTCAGTATAGAAATAACCAGGGCATATTGCATTAACAGTAATACCATATGTAGCAAGTTCAGCTGCTGCTGCTCTTGTGAAGTTAACTACTCCACCTTTAGATGCATGATATGCAATTGTAGGTATTTCAGTATTACCAACAAGTCCATACATAGAAGCTATATTAATTATTCTTCCATATTTAGCTTCTTTCATTAAGTTACCAAATGCTCTAGTAACTTTGAATACAGATGATAAATCAGTATTAATTGTGAATTCCCATTCATCATCATTCATCTCTAATACACCTTTATCACGTGATGCACCTGCACAGTTAACTAAGACATCAGCCTTACCAAAATGTTCTTTAGTTAATCTAACAGCTTCTTCTATATCAGAGGAGTTAGTTACATCACATTTGATAGTAAGTATATCTACTCCGTATTCCTTTAATTCATTTTTTACATCTTCAAGTCTTTCAACTCTTCTTGCAAGAAGAACTAAATTAGCTCCTTGAGATGCAAATCCTTTAGCCATTTGTCTTCCTAGACCAGATGATGCTCCAGTTAAGACAACAACTTTATCATTATATTTAAACATAAAAAAAACACTCCTTATAAAAGTGATTTTATCATATAATTAAATTGTATACAATCTATTTATATTATTTTTTAACTTTAAATGTTATTTTAGAATTAACAACCTTCTTAATTATCTTTAAATAACTATCTTGTCTATAGTCAGTAAATAAGATATTCTCTACTGCACTCCATATAGCAAAACATCCAAATATATCTGTTATATCAGATATTGTATATAGCATTGGTATATGATTCTTAAAAATTAATATTAATACACCTATTATAAATATACCTATATTTTTTAAATGCATTTGTCTATTCTCTTTACGATTATAATAATACTCTAATTTATAATGTGCTTTAATACTATCTAATAAAGCTTCTTGATCTTCATCTGATAATTTCTTACTAGATACTATACTTATATTAATATCTTTAGTCTTAGTTCTACCTACTTTAGAATCTATATGACTTATGAAGTCAGCAGATAAATCATCATAATCAAAAGGATGATAACAATCATTTACATTATCAACATATAATTCTATAGTTTCCATTTATTTCTTTTTCTCCTCTTTAGTATCAATAGAATTTCTAAATACAAAGAATCTATCATATAAATATTCTGTAACAAAATTTAATAACATATTAAGTATTGTTACTAATGTTCCATTCCAATGTAACATCTCTACTAAATAATTACCCCATACAGTACTTATTGGTGTAAATATTGAATAATATATAAATACCTTGCACATAGCAATTGGAATATTAGTAGCTGATTTAAATGTGAAATTTCTATTTAATGTAAAATTCCATACTACTGATGCTACTAATGCTATTAAATAACATGGCCAATAAGGCATTGAAGTAAATCTAGATAATAATTCATATAATGATATTTCAATAATACCAGCAGATAAACTAAATAATGTAAATTTAATTGTTCTTAATAACTCTTTATTCATAATAATTATCCTTTCATAAAGTATGTTTTATTAAAATATTTAAAATACATAATAGATAA
>Ga0247611_10008062_pt1 | contig 13070 bp, 2 predicted proteins | sample 177DNAGHGhighgp2_FD_192422 | JGI IMG/M metagenome (GOLD analysis project Ga0247611, IMG submission 192422) | Sheep rumen microbial communities from Palmerston North, Manawatu-Wanganui, New Zealand - 1770 DNA GHGhigh gp2 | ecosystem: Host-associated > Mammals > Digestive system > Stomach > Rumen ... | reverse complement strand
GACGACCCCTTTATTTCGCCTGATGCTGCCGATGCCCTGTGGGAGATTCACGTCTATGCTACAACGGTCTTGGGCAACGTTACCGAAACGAAGTTATTTGTTAAAAAGCCGTTGCGTGCCGGACAGCTGAAGATTATTAAGGCCAAGGCGAGTGTTGATGGCTCTATGAAACTTGAAGGAAACACTGTTGGTGTAAATATCCAAACGAATTGGAACCATGGTGGAGACTATAATCACGAACTCTGAGGATTGAACAGAATAGGTTATATATATAGAATAGGCTCGCGCGCGTTAGCTCTCTTGACACTCTGTTGTCTGCTGAGTTGCACGACAAGCGACAGTGAAATCCCGACAACAACGGACGGAATGGTCACTGTCGACTTGGCGTTAAATGTGTCCGCTGCTAATGGTAATACGCGAATGGCTTCTGATGTGGTGAAAGCTACATCCTTATCTGGCGTAACTCTGAACTTCAGTGTGCTTCCTTTCATCATTCCTTCAAGCCAAGATACTATAACTGCAGACGATGCACCCTTGACAGAGCCAATTACTACGTTTAGCGCAGAACAAAAACATTATTTATCTAGTCAGGTTGAACTTAGCATCGGTACCAATGCCTTCCTTTGCTATGCGAATGTGAATCATGGAACTTCATATGATTCGTCTAGTTATGGTTATCTCAAAGTAGAAGGCACAGGTTTATCAACAACTTTTGATTGGGAACATATTCAGCAAGCCTCAACCGACCCCAATGCTGATGCCGTTAAGATATTAAATTGCCTGAATGCTATCGCTACGGTAGAATATACCATTGGTTCTGAACAAGAGCATTGGAATACTTCTGATAATGTAGATAGGAAAGCCTTATTTGAGGAGTTTGTCAATATTCAAGGAAATAATGCTCTGTCCATTGCCGGTTCTAGCAGAAACATCATTGCGTATGTTAATTACTGGTACCATAAGGCAAACACGACGATTGCAGAACCTTTAAAAACTGCATTAAATAGTGCAATATCAACATATTTTACAGTGACAGGAGACCAAGTGGAAGCTATCAAGGAACTCTCAGCCAGTACTTATCCTGATGGTCTTCCTGATGGTAATGCAGTCATCACATGGAACAAAACACTAAAGAAGTTTGAATACGACGAAATAAAGTGGGATGCAGATAAAAATGCGTATTATTATTTGTCTGATAATGATAAGTTTGTCAACTATGTCTATCCTGCTGAACGCTACTTCTATGCCAATAGTCGCATCAAGACCTCTACGTCCAGTCAAAAAGACAACTATACCGCATCAAGGTGGGCAGAAAAGGCAGAAACGACAGATGAATACGGTGTGCTCGACTATTATGACGATGCCAATATCGTTGCTTCAACCACCCGCTCTGTAGCCATCAAGAATCCATTAAGCTACGGAGTAGCAGGTCTGGAAATTCATATCAAGGCAAACACCTCTTCTGAAATCAACTACCTGCGCGATGCTAATCCTGAATACACCCAACAAGAGGTTACACTGGGGAATGAAACCTTCCCTCTGACCGCAATCATCGTGGGTAGTCAGGTGAAGCAGAACTGCTTCTTTGAGCCCGTATTATCTGAAAATAAAGAATACCTCATCTATGACACATATGATACGAGTGTCAGCCCCAGTTTAGGTGCTACCGACAAAGATACCTATTCAGCCCCCATCTATACCCTTGGCATGCAGACAAAGGATGGCGTATCGATGAAGGTGGTTTTAGAATTTGAGAACAACAGCGACAAGGACTTCATCAGCGAGGATGGTATCATTTATCGGAATACCAAGTTCTATATGGTGGCCAGCGTGGTACCTCCCACTAACGAGGGGATAGGCAAGCGCGTGATGACTCGTGGCCACATGACTGTTGTCAACCTGACCATCAAAAGTCTGAAGTCAGCCTATAATGCCCTGCCAGACCTGCGTAGCGACAAGCTGCGCCTGTTCGATGTGGTGGAGGCAGGTATCCGTAGATGGCAAACAGGTCAGACGGGTGAACACGAATTTTTCAATTGGTAAAGGAACAATGTAACATGAATAAGATAATGACCACGACATATTATCTAGGAGCACTGCTCTGTCTGATGACAGGGTTGCTGTTGACTGCATGTTCCAGCGACAGCGCTTCTGATGATCGTGTGTCTAATAGAATAGTTAGGCTCTCAGCCGGTAGTCATCAGTTCCTTCAGGATGATAATCTGTCATCAGCACCAGACATAACCCGTGGTGTTCTTTATCCTGACCAGACTCATGAGAATGATGAGACTGCCTGGCAGAAATTCGTTCCTGCCGACCAGCCCAACATCAACATGTTGCTATTCGTTGCCAAGGGTAAAGACAATCCCGCCTCTTCAGACGTTATGTCGCGACTCTTTGCCTTCTCTGCTACCAGCAGCGATTACGATTGGCAAGCCAACATCACCATTGTTGATACAGACGTTCCCTACTATATTTATGGCTTTATGCCCATCGATGCACAAAACACATCAGACAGAGTAAATATCGGCCTTTTGCCATCCGCCTCGAACTATAACGCAGGAGCACAGCTCTCCATCAATGGTTTGAAGGTACTCACCGATAAAGACCCCTGTGTGATAGTGGGTGTGGCTAAACCCAATGAAGAGAATAGCACCTTGCAATGGGGAAAGTTCCAATGGGGTAACTTCGAATTCCAGTTCAAGCCCAATGGCGAGACAGTTACGGACTATATGGGTATTCTGCTCGACCATATCTATTCTCAGTATCATTTCAAGATGAAGATAGATGCCAATTATGCCAAGTTACGTACTATCAGGATTACTGGTATGACGCTTGAAGCACTTGATATCTACGGATATACAGTGAGTAGCGTGGATGCTACGGTTACGCTGAACAAGACGACAGGCGGTAACCCCTTAAGTACTCCTACTTTCAAATACAATAGAGGCACAAGGAAATATCCTTTGTACACGAAGCCAGACAATTCAGATGGACAAGAACTGTCTGCAGATACTGATGTTAGTTTTGGTTTCTGTCTGGCTCCCTGCAGTCAACGGTGGTTCCGTCTCACCACCAACTATGATGTGCTTGACACAAAAGGAACTGTTATTCGCCAAGACGAAGCCGTGAATAAATTTGACGTCAGAGCCTTGATCGGCAACGATATAACAAATACGAATCCTGGTTTGATACATACCATCAAGATGACGGTGAACCCCACCTATCTTTATATGCTTTCTGACCCCGATCTCGATAATCCAACGTTTACAATCAATTGAAGAAAGAACTTTGAAGACAAGATATACCATAATAAGTTTGATGATATTCCTCGCTGCTACGGTGGCGCAGGCACAGATAGTTATTGGCGGTAGCGTCTATGGTGGTGGTAATGCCGGTGATACTAAGGGTAGTACTACAGTTACAGTCCGTGCCGGTGATATCAACGAAGTCTATGGTGGTGCCCGTCAGGCTAATGTCGGTGGGGCTGCCTTCGTCCATATCGATGGTGAGCACGCCTCTAACTACATCATAATCAACAAGTTATTTGGCGGTAACGATATCGCCGGAACGATCGGCACTTCAACGACATTGCCTACAAAGATCGTTAGTTCCGTTCCTACTTATGTGCTGACTAAAGCAGATGATAACCATATCAACAATACCTGGAATGCCTTTGTGCGTATCTCATCAAAGACGACCAACTATACTCAAGCAGAAATAGATGCAGCACAAGTAGGAGATGACGCATACGGAAAGACAACCAATGACTTAAAAATAGCAGAAGACAACAAGCCTATCTACATTGGACAACTTTTCGGCGGTGGTAATGGAGATTATAACTATACAGGCGATTTAGCCAATCTTACCAAACCCGAACTTGGCAAGACCTATTTGGAAGTTCTGGGTGGTTCTATCGTTTATGCCTATGGTGGTGGCAACAACGCGACGGTGACAGATCGGACCGTTATTTGTGTGGATAACCCCAGCAAAGTGGTCAACAGTATCATTGATGCTACTAATCCCAATGCCGGCACTGGTGGTGAATTGCTGACTACCGAGCGTTTCATAGATAAGATGGGCATCAACACAGGCCTTTCTTATCCCAGTAGTGCTGCTTTCCAGATTGGCCGTTTCTTTGGTGGTAACAACAAAGCCGAGATGGCTATCCGTCCGACGTGGAACTTGAAGTCAGGTCTGATTCGTAACCTCTATAGTGGTGGTAACCTCGGTGCGATGACCAATAAGGAAGGTCTGCTGCTGGAGATTCTAGCCGATTCCAAGATTGTCGTTGACAATGTCTATGGCGGCTGCCGTATGGCAGACGTACACCCGTTGAAGTCTGGAACGTTAGCAAGCGGCGTGTACGAAGAGTCTGGAACCGAAGATATTCATTTGGACAATACAGACTATAATTTCCCCAAAGGCTTGCCTGCCCGCGTGGTAATCAGTGGCGGTGACATCAACAATGTCTATGGCGGTAACGATGTCACAGGTAAAGTGTATGGTGGTAATGCCATTGGTATCCGTACCAGCATTCGCGGTGACGTCTATGGCGGAGGTAATGGTTCCTATCCATATACAAATAAGTCAGAATATGAAGATGATGATGTATACAGCGACCTCTATTACAATCCTGATGATGTGTTAGACGGAATAACGTTACCAGAAGAAACCAGCCCAGCCATGAAGTCGGCAATGGCACTCAATGCCTTCCGTCCCAATGCCGAGGCGGTATCTATCCGTTTATTTGGAACAAAGGAAAAGCCTACAATTATTGGGGGTTCCGTCTATTGTGGTGGCAACAGTGCAACCTTGCGTAACGATCATCCGGATAAGGATGCTGCAGCAGAGTTGAAGATTGGTTCTTATGTCTATGCCGACAAGGTGTTCCTAGGTAACAATGGAGAAAACATGGTGACCTACAATGCCGAGGAGGTTGATGATGAAACCGGTGCTCTCAAAAAGAGAGAAGGAACCCTCGTAACATTAAAGACAGTCAACACGATGACTTTGACTGACCCAGATGTCTTTGCCAAATATATGGACGGTGTTGCCATGAGGGTTAAGCCACGTGTTGTGTTTGACACTAAAGGTGACACAGGCCATGACTACATACCTTATACTACCTATTTCGGCTCTTTCTATTGCGGTGGAAATGTAGGAAGCATGAGGTTCCCTGGTGCGGTGGAACTCGATTTCTCCAACAAAATCGTTATCTTCAACAAGTTGGTGGGAGGCTGCAACGACGCCTATATCGATGCGCATGACGGTTTGAATGCCCGTTATGAAGGTGGTGTGCTTGAAGACCCCGATGACGAGACGGGTAATAAAATCATTATGAACCTGAGTGGTCTGAAGATTGAACCTAAGCGTTGGATGAAAAACAATACAGGCGACTATGTGCTGGATGCCAACGGAAACCGTCAGTTAGAGTGGAACATTGTCAAATGGGACGAAATCCAACAAAAATATGTAAATGACGATGCTAAATCTAAAGCTGATCCGGTACCAGGTAAAATAGGAACAATAGACGGTCACGACTATAATGCGGGAGAAGAAGATCTTGCCCGCCGCTTCACGGGTGGCAATATTTATGGTGGCTGTTATAATAGTGGTGTCGTCAATGGCAATGTGGTTATCAATATCGACTCTGTACTGGTTGAGCGTGACAAGCTTTTCGATGTTGTGGAGTCAGATGCCCTTGGCGATGAGGCCGTATATTATGACAAGGACTATGAAACGCCTCGTTATAATATAACCCAATACAACACGGGTGTCATCCTTGGCCAGCAGGGTATGGATGTGCTTGGCAAGGCACTGAACGTGTTTGGAGGCGGCTTTGGTTTTGAGTCTGAGATATGGGGTAGCACTACTATTAACCTGAATGCTGGTTATGTGTTCCAGGTGTTTGGCGGTAGTGAGAAGGGTGTTATTGGCAAGTCACTCGAAGAACAAGGCATCGACGTGACAGAGAATAATTCTGAACTGAATACCACGAAGAACTACGACTATGTATTCAGTGCGAATAATTATCACTATGCCTACGATCCAGCCTATAGTTGCTATATCAATCTGAAGGGTAAATTCCCTGGTGTGTCGAAGTCCAACGACAAGAGTAACAAGATGATGGCTGAGTGTGAGTTTATGTATGGTGGTGGCTTCTTTGGCCCTATCTGTGGCAACACCGTCATCAATCTGGGTAAGGGTCGTATCTTCAATAGCTTTGCCGGTAGTTGTAATGCTGATATTCTCGGACATACTGAGACCTATATCGGTCGTATGGTTAAGGAGGACTATAGCGAGAAGATGGGCTATCTGGGTAAGACCAAGGACACAGATAACAAGACCTATCTGATTGACAAGGAAGACTACTACGAAGAAGGATTCCCTTGGGTTCGCGATATTACTTATGGTGGCAACGACCTTGGTGGTAAAGTTCTTGGCAGCAAGGACTTCACGCATCGTGTGAACACCGCTACTCTTCCTAAGGTTTATGGCTATGATGCCAAATCTACATCTCATCCTGAGGTGTTGACCGCTGCTGCCTACACCGAATATCTGCAAGGCCGTACTGATGCCATCTTTGGTGGTTGTTTCGGTACTTATGATTATAAAGACCCGATATACGGAAACTATTTTAATACTGATGGCTCTCCTAAGGAAGGTTATTCCAAGCCCCGCATGGATAATGCTTTTGTTAACTTCCGTCCAACGACTTCCAACGCCGCCAACATGGTCAACAAGATTTATGGTGCTGGTCAGGGTAAGTCGGGTGACCGCGACAGCGACAAGATGCAGGACCGAAGCTATGTGCTGATCGACGCTCCACAAACGTGGGGCAAGTATAAGGATATGGAGGTGTTTGGTGCCGGTGCTTGGGGCGGACTGGGTATGAATACCAAGGTGGACCCCGATGCTGAGACCCCACCCACACAGACACAGCTGGACGGTGTCTCTGCCATTATCGATTTGGTACGTGGACAGATTGGCTCGGCCTATGGTGGCAGTTTGAACGAAGGTTTCACCCGTCGTACGCTGGTTAATGTCCCCAATGGCTCTACCATCAAACTTAGCAATATCTTCGGTGGTGCCTATGGTGAAAACAATAATGCCATTTGCGATGTCTATGAGGCCAATGTAGAGTTCCACAGTGCTGCTGCCAGCGTGGCCGGTGCTATCTATGGTGGTAACAACAACTGTCGCCGCACACTCTATGGTAAGGTAAATGTTGATGTGGCTGTCACCAACAAGGACAATGGCTACGGAACGACCATCTACGGCGCAGGCTATGGTGTGGACTCCTGGTCGGAATATACTGAGGTGAACCTCCTCAAGGGTGCATCGGTATGGGAAGTCTATGGTGGTGGTCAGGAAGGCAAGGTGACCAACAAACAGACAACTGAATATCTGGCAACAAATGTATACCATGATACTAATGGTTTGGCAATTCCGACAGGATATGTTGATAAGGGTCTGACCAGTGCTTTGACCACTGCCCGTCATGACGGCAAAAAATACAACACCAACGTGCTGATTCATAAGGGTGCCGTTGTCAACAACTACGCATACGGTGGTGGTAAGGGAGTGGCAAGCATTCCAGAGAGTGGTAATGTGAATGGTACTACCTATATCGCGCTGCTTGGCGGTAGGGTGAAGAAGGACCTTTATGCTGCGGGTAAGGCAGGAAATGTGATTAATCTGTATGAAAGTTTGAAAAATAACTTCACCGCCAGTTCCAATGCCTATATCGCTGGCGGTACGTTGCGTAACGTCTATGGTGGCGGATATATGGGTAGTGTAGGAAAACATGGCGCAACAACCGAAATAGAATATTCAACATTATTGGCTGCTCCAAGCACTGATGATATCCCAGGCGAGACGCATGTCACGATTGGTATTCGTGATGACCAGTCGGATGCCGATAAGCTTGCTGCCATGAAGCAGGTGGATGCCACGGTAACCTCTGTTAATGACTATGGCTTCTACAATGGTATCCCCGCCATTCAGCGTAATGCTTACGGTGGTGGTGAGGGCGAATCGGAGAAAGGCGGTCGTGGCGGCGCTGTATGGGGTACGGCCAACCTCACCCTAAACAATGGTTATATTGGCTATGCCTACCTGAATGGCAAATATGAAGAGAAGTTGAATGATGAAACCTGGACAGAGGGCAGCAGTGACAACTGGACGCCTACTGACAGTATCGGTCGTCTGCGTGACTGTGGTAACGTGTTTGGTGGTGGCTATAGCGATAAGAGTAATGTTGACTTTACCAACGTTACCATCTGGGGCGGCATCATCCGTAACAGTTTGCACGGTGGCGCTGAGGTGGCTGCCATTGGCCGTGGTGCAACAACAGAAGATGGTGCCAACCGAACATTGGATGCTATCTATAAGGCTGGTGGTACCCAGGTAACCATGTATAACGGCAAGGTGAAGCATAATGTATTCGGTGGCGGTAAGGGCTACAACATCTTAGGTTACGGTGGCGCCAACGACCTCTATACCGATGGTTATGTCTTTGGCAGCACCAAGGTGTTCATCCATGGTGGTGAGATTGGCACGAAGGAAGGTGTGGTAGTCCAGCAGGACGGCTCTGGCGGCTACGGCAACGTGTTTGGTGGTGGCGACGTAGGTTATGTGTATAGTAAGGGATTCTTTACGGATAATTCTGCCACAAGCGGTAAGAAGTCACGCTCAGAGACGACGGGCTCGCCCAACCACTACTATTATTATGATTCTGATAATGAACTGACAGAAGACTGTCAGGTGGTCATCTCTCCATACTTGCAGGTGAAGCCGGAATATACTGTTAATGGCAAGAGTGGCTATCAATATGTAGATACCGACTTCCTGAACACCCTGCCGAAGAAAAATGATGACGGCTCATATACAGGTACCGATTGGGAGAAACTTTATACGGGTGAAAATGCCGGTAAGGATAATAATGAAAACATGGAAGACAACGTCGATCGTGGCGTCATCATCCATAATGCCGTGTTTGCTGGTGGTAATGTGTCGTCGAACAGTGATAAGACGTATGCCAATGCCACGACGGTTTTCGGCAACACCACAGCTACCATCAATGATGTCTATCATCGTGACTTCATATCGGTGGGTACGGAACATATCGGCGGCATCTACGGTGGTGGCAACCTCTCTATGGTTGATGGCTACCGCGAGTTGAACATCACCAACTATGGTACCGACTACTATGGATTGGATCAGCAGATTACATACGAAGCATATCAGAAATTGACTAACCGCGAGCGAGCCTACTTTGAGTTGGAGTATGTTTATAATGGTGATGCCGAGGTTACGATAAAAGGTACTAAATACAAGAAAGGTGACCACGTCAAGGAGAGCATCTATAAGACTTTCGAAGGTGAAAGTGGTTACAACGCGAGCCAATGGGAGAAATGGGGCTTCTGTTCTATCTATGCCGGACGCCTGATGAACACCATCCAGCGTGCCGACTTCTGTGGCGTCTTTGGTAGTCGTATGGTGCTGCAAGGTGCCAAGGACCGTGTGGCCGACGTAGGTGATGCTACGGAATATACCATCAACCGTATCGGTGAGCTCTCGCTCAACCAACAGCGTACTACTGCCGGCGATACAAATGAGGACGACAAGCTGCATGGTAACTATTTCGGTATCTATAGCGTCGTGAACTATCTTGGCAATCTGACCAGTGATGTGAATTTCTATGATGATAATCGTAGGTACGTGCAAGATGGAGTTACCAAGGTGGATACTAAATCCTACTACGAATATAAGACGAGTAATCAAACCGGAAAGGACAAGCGTAATTGTAACAATGGTATTTCTTATAACCAAGTAGCACTGGCTTCGGGTGTGTTCTTGGAAATGACCACTGAGCATAGCACAACGACCAAGAAAGTGTATGGCGACATCACGGGTGTTGTAGAGCTCGACCTAATCAATGTGAAGAAAGATATTGTGGGTGGTGGCTATGTCTATGCCCGCAACGAACACGGAGAGCGTAGTCAGGTGGCTTATGATCATCTTCTGCTTTCACCCTATAACCAGATTTCGGGTAACGAGGCGCGTACCAAGAAAATGTATAGCTATAGCTCTACAGAACTGAAGGAGTGGCAGACCTCTGGCAACTTCATTCATAAGAGGAAGCGTATTGTGGATGACTGCTATCCTAACAATGGTTTGTATCAGGACGAAAAGGATGGTGAGGGAAATGTCACCCAAGAGGCTTCACCTGCCCACTACTGGTATATCAAGGGTGATGTGTATGTTTATGAACAGACGGTATCGGCCTATACAGGTGCGGCTTCTGCATACTCCAAGGAGGTGAAGATACCGCTGACCATCACTGCCGGTGCCAACGGCCGTCTGCAGCTGTTGAATGTGCAGCCTAACCTCTATGCCTACTATAAGCTGGATGATGGCGGCAACAGGGTGGCAATGGATGATAACGGCGTGAAAGTGGACAACGAAAGCACGACCTACCATCTCAATGATGTCATCACCTGGTGGGATTGGCATCAGCTGATTGACAGCGAACAGCAGTGCTTTGTCAGCGAGACGATGATCAATGTGGATAGTTGCTTCGTGGGTACCAGTGTCAATGACACAGTGAGTTATGCTCCTGGAACCTACGTGAAGGAGCATGTCGATAAGACGAACTCTGACTATACTACTTTCAAGGCGAAAGTGACATCTGGCGACCTCGTTGTTTTTGACAACAGACGTACCCCCATCTATGCAGACCATCTTGACGATTTGTTCCGTTCGTCGAACAATATCAGCCATGAGACGGGCTATGTGCTTACCTTCGATATGGATACGCCAAAAGACTGGAGTGACTGGTATAGTCCGAAGACAGGTGTCAGTACCTATACTGATAATGGCACTACGGTGGATACCAACAGAAAGAGGCCGGAAGTCTTTGATCCTACTAGCCCAAATTATGAGTCCAGTCTGAATAAGAGTGACTACCGTGAGGGTCCGACATTCCGTCTGAAATCCAATGCCAAAGCAGGTCTGTATGGTCAACGGACGTTTAACGTCGGTGACCTGTTGTCGGGCGAGGTGGTAGAAGACTATAAGACCACACTTGTAGGCCATAGTCTTTCTGAGGAACTACAGAACAAACAAGCTGAGGTGGATAAGGCCTACGTTGCCAAGGTGCAGACCACTTATACGAATGCCGATGGTAACTCCGTAACTGTGATAGCAGGAAACGGTATTTCCGAGTATGACTTTGTAAATCGTCTTTCTACAACCCAGCAGGCGAACTTCGCTGAGGCTTACCTCTGCACCAGTACCATCCAGTTGGGCAAGGAGGAGTTCATCCTGCAAGGCGATTTGGTGGATAAATCAGTTGAAAATATCAACACTATTGCTGCGAAGTATCGAGAATACAACAACTCGTTGTCGAACATCGCACACATTACCCTCGACGAGGCTAAGCTCTTTGTGCAGAGCAATCTTTCGGATGCCTACTGCTGTACAAAGGATGGTCTCTATGGTGGCCAGTGGTTCAATAAGGGTGAGAACTATGGTGCCATCAAGGCATGGTGCTCGCTCACCGATCAGCGCAACATGTTTGAATACAACTACGATGCCTTCGATGTGCTCAGCGACTCGCAGTTCACGGGTGTCCATAACGACTATCCGGAAACAGACAATATTGCAGGTTCGTACAAGAGTCCTTACAGCGATGAGAAGTCTGTGGAGTATGATGCGAAGTACACGGGTTCGGAAACCCTGACATTTACGTATAAAGGCAATACCCTTACTGTGACCCCAGGCCAAACGATTAGTAATACTCAGTACGAGAACTATGTGGTCAACGAGCAGAAACACTATACCCATATTTCGATAACTGAAGGCACTGAGAAGATTTATATTGCCAAAGATAACTTTATCCATGCTGGCGTACCTTACGGTAAGGGTCAAAACATCAGTGCTACTGACTATGCTAACCTTGCGTCGACACTGACTAAAGCTAAACTGGAGGAAATCGTGGCGGAGGTTACTATTCCAAGTCATATTCAGACAGAAGCTCAAGGCCATACGGGTACAAATCCATTGGAAAAATACTATTGTTACGAAAATTATTCCTATACTTATAACAACCAAACGTTATCTGATCATGAGGGCAATTTCCTGACATCAATAGATAATAAGAAGAACTTCCAGCGACAGTTTACGATACAGGGTAAGGAGCCTACCGAGACTACGACGCTCTATGTGAGCCGTGAGTCGAATGCGAAGGACGTTACCACCGAGAAGGTCATCACGGTGGTCTACCAATATACCTACTACGAGGATGCCGACGAGGGTGATGGTGTGAGTCTCACCAACGAATTGCATGTGGTAAACATCCATCTGCAGTTGGAGAGTGGTATTCCTGAGATTGGCGTGCTGAACAATCCGCCTACGGTGCTGCCTGGTAATGCAGTAGGACTGAAGGCACCGAGCGTGAACCCAGGTCTCTATGAGGTGCTTACCAACGGATGGGAAATCTTCGACAGCTATGAGGATGCTATCAACCATCGCAATGGTGTGCCGTTTGCCAACAACCAGACACCAGTCTACTGGTATCAGAACCAGAAGGCTCACGTGGCATTCTACTCGAAGACCTATCTGGGTAAGACCTATTCGAACCCTGTACCGCTCTCAGTGGCCAACTATCATGATCTGAAGGCAGTGATGGCCGACAAGGAGCTCCATCTGCATATAGACTATGATCCAGAACAACTCGACCGTAATTGTAAGATTTACATCAACGACTATAGCAACGATGCAGAGGGTAGCAAGAATGGTCTCGACGACTTGAAGAACTTCTTCAACCTGAGCTATGGAGATGCACTTGAGGGGCACCAGCCGTTGGCCACGTATGTAAAGGGTGGTGACAATCTGGACTTCATCCTGCGCTCAGACTTGGATAATACAGGTAAGCAATGGACATCGCTCGGAACGGCTACAGGCACCAACGACCGTTGCTTCGCTGGAACCCTGCATGGTGACGGACACATCATCAAGGGATTGGATCAGTCGCTGTTCAAGAACCTCTGCGGCAATGTGTA
>Ga0247611_10008061_pt1 | contig 13070 bp, 10 predicted proteins | sample 177DNAGHGhighgp2_FD_192422 | JGI IMG/M metagenome (GOLD analysis project Ga0247611, IMG submission 192422) | Sheep rumen microbial communities from Palmerston North, Manawatu-Wanganui, New Zealand - 1770 DNA GHGhigh gp2 | ecosystem: Host-associated > Mammals > Digestive system > Stomach > Rumen... | reverse complement strand
CCAGAAGAACATCTTCGAGAAGGCCAAGGCTTTCCGTGACGCCCATATCTATGAGTGTGAGAACTACGAGGAGTTCAAGGAGCGTATCAAGGACGGTGGCTTCTTCCTTTGTCACTGGGACGGCACTGCCGAGACCGAGGCCCGCATCAAGGAAGAGACACAGGCAACCATCCGCTGTGTGCCCTTCGGCGTAGAGCAGACACCTGGTGTGGATATGGTGACAGGCAAGCCTGCCAAGGCCCGCGTGATCATTGCCCGCAGCTACTAATAAAGCTCAAGGATATACACAAAGGAAAAAGGGAACATTCTCATGTTCCCTTTTTTTTAACCATAAAACAATATAGAAAATGTCTTATATTGTTTTGATGGAGGTCGAACCGCCACTTACCATCACGATAAATAGAGTTCTTAATTAACCTTAATAATCTAATACCATGAAAAACACATGGCAAAGATACAATTATTTCTTAATATCATCGTCAAAAAAAGAACAAAAGTGGTTATAATTTAACGTTTGTTTATTATATCTTCGTCTTTTTTTAGGATATTTTGCAATATATGTCCCTTGATTCTTTTCTTCTCTGCGGCACTCAGCACTGGTTCTGAAGGAAAACGCTGCCAATCTGGTGTAAAATAACTGACATGAGACTCACCATAAATGGAGTCAACAAGGAAGGTTTCGACCATTGCCACCACCTGCGAGATACTGTCTATGGGCTGCGCCAAAGGCAGCAGTAACAGGTCGGTCTTCAACGACTCACTCATCCGGATGGTGAGACTATCGTCAGCCAAAGCCGTCATCTCACTGGTTCCTCCAAGCGTATTCCTCACCTCCGCCTTCATGTGGGAGTCGAGAAAATCGATGAAGTCAAGACGATTGTTCTGAGAAAGATAGGGCATCAAGGAGTCGGGCATCTGCTTGAAGATGTCGCGTATAGTGACATCCTGGGCAGACACCTGACCTGTTATAGAGGCGAACAATGCCGCCACAATCCATTTCCTCATCCTCTGCTGGGTCTTAAGTCCTTCACGCGGACAGCCTTGCCCTCGCTCTGAGGCAGCGAGCCTTTCTTCACGAGCTTGACCTGAGGCGTCAGCAGTATCTCGTCTTTCAGCGCGCGCTGGATGTCCTTCATCATCTTCTGCATCTCGGGATAGATCTCGGTCTCCAGACTATCGAGCTCTACTTCAACGGTCATCACATCGTTGTCGTCGATAGTCTCCAGCGTGATCAGATAGTTAGAACCCAGACCAGGATACTGCACGAGAATCTTCTCCACCTGCATCGGGAATACGTTTACACCCTTGATGATGAACATATCATCGGTACGACCCTTGATACGGTCGATACGACGATGGGTACGACCACACTTACACTCACCAGGAATGATGCGGGTAAGATCGCGAGTACGATATCTAAGGATAGGCATCATTGTACGGTCGAGTGTGGTCAGCACCATCTCACCCATTTCACCATCGGGCACAGGCTCCAAGGTGTCAGGATCAACGATCTCAACGATATAGTTATCCTCCCAAAGGTGCATACCTTCCTGATACTTACACTCGAAAGCTACACCAGGACCATTCATCTCGGTCATACCGAAAGAGTTAAAGGCCTTCACACCCAGCATACGCTCAATACGGCGACGCTGTTCCTCAGTATGAGGCTCAGCACCAATACAAAGGGTACGGAGCTTAGTGGATGCGGGATCAACACCTTCCTCCTTGAACACCTCAGCCAGACGGATAGCATAAGAGGGAATGGCATGCAGGCAGGTCGTGCCAAAGTCCTTGATAAATTTGATCTGACGCTTGGAGTTACCAGCTGCAGCAGGAACCGTCATGGCACCCAGCCACTCTGCACCATACTGGAAACCCAGACCACCTGTAAACATGCCATAACCAGAAGAATTCTGGAATACATCGCTCTTACGGCAGCCAACCATATAGAGGTTGCGGGCAATCATATTGGCCCACGAACAAATGTCATGCTCAGAATAGACAACTACACAGGGATTACCTGTGGTACCACTGGTAGAGTGGATACGAACAGCATCATCCAGATGGCCTCCTACCAAACCATAAGGATAGTTATCGCGCAGATCCTGCTTTGTGGTAAAAGGAATCTTACGCAGATCGTCCAAGCTATTGATAGAATCAGCCGTGATGCCCAGCTCACCTAAACGCTGCTTGTAAAAGGGAGACTTCAGACAGACATTGATGGTCTCCTTCAGTTTTTTCACCTGCAGCTGCTGCAGCTGCTCTCTTGGCATCTTTTCGATTTCCGGCTGCCAACACTCACCGTCAGGCTTAATAGTAGCCATGATTTTCTCGTCAGTCATAATATTTTCGTTTTTATTTCTTTACTTTCTTACTTTTTCGCCAGTTGCATCATCATCACAGCACTTAAGCCTGCCGTTTCTGTACGCAGACGGCTTTTACCCAGATGCACCGACTGCCAACCAGCCTCCATAGCCAGCTTCACTTCGTCGACGGAGAAATCCCCCTCGGGACCGATCATCACCGTTGCATCCTCACTGTCAGAGGGTTTCTGCAGTTCTTCAAAGAGATAGCTGCGCGGTATCTCCTCATAGCAATGGGCAATATACTTTCTACCCTCGCGAGGCTGTTGTACGAACGACTTGAAAGAGACGATCTCGTTGATGGCGGGTTTCCAGGCTTTGTGACTCTGCTTCATGGCCGAAACCATGATTTTGTCCAGACGGGTAGTCTTCACCAGTCTGCGTTCAGAGAACTGGCAGTTGAGGAACGACACCTCGTCGAGTCCCACTTCTGTGGCTTTCTCCATCATCCACTCGATGCGATCCATCATCTTCGTGGGTGCGATGGCGAGCTGAACCCTACCCTGCCACTGTGGCTCCTGAGGCATGGTTTCCAGAATCTCATAGTAGCAATGGTGGGTGGCAGCTATCGTAACCTGTGCTTTGAAATAGTTACCAGCACCGTCCATCAGAAACATCTCGTCACCACTCTTCAGCCTGAGCACCCTGAGGGCATGCATCGCCTCCTCGGCAGGCAACTCAGTCTGCTGGGCAGCATCGGGTACATAGAAATATCTAGCTTCTTTCATTGTTTTCTTTACTTGGTCTTTTCTGGATGGAACACCAGAGCGAATGATATACCCACGATGAGGGCAAAGGTGGCGAAGATGAACCAACAGGTGGTCCAATCACCCTGCAAGAATCCGTTCTCCCAATGACAATAATGGTTTACGATCTCTCCTGCCACCAATGTGCCAAACGTGGCTCCGACACCATTGGTCATCATCATGAAGAGTCCCTGGGCCGAGGCCTTGACACTTGGTTCGCACTCCTGGTCTACGAAGATACCACCTGAGACGTTAAAGAAGTCGAAGGCGACACCGTAGACGATACATGAGAGGATGAACATGATCACGCCCGGCATCGCTGGGTTGCCCACACCGAAGAATCCGAAACGGAACACCCATGCGAACATGGACATCAGCATCACTACCTTGATACCAAAACGCTTCAGGAAGAAAGGTATCATCAGGATACAGAGCGCCTCACTGATCTGTGAGATAGAAGTGAGCAGCGTTGCATTATTGGCGGCAAAGGATGTTGCTATGGCTGCATCCGCACTTCCCTTGAAACTCGTGATAAAGGGTCCGGCATAGCCGTTGGTAACTTGCAGACACATACCCAGTAATGCTGAGAAGATAAAGAACAGGGCCATCTTCTGACTCTTGAAGAGTTTGAAGGCGTTGAGCCCCAGACTCTCTGCCAGCGACACGTTGGTTTCCTTCTTCTCCAGTTTACACTCGGGCAGCGTGAAACAATAGAGGAACAACACAATGCTCAGAACACCTGAGACAAAGAACTGCATATAAGTATACTGGAATTTGTGGGCATTGTCTGAAAGTGTCATTGAGAAACCGCCGTCTTCCCATACTGCGCAATTGACAAACCACATCATAACGATAAATCCTACGGTGCCAAGTACTCGGATGGGCGGGAAATCCTTCACTGTGTCAAGACCGTTTTTCTTCAGAATGGTGAATGCCGTGGTATTGGTCAGAGCAATGGTAGGCATGTAGAATGCGACGCTGAGCGTATAGAGCGCAATGAACAATGCCTTGTTTTCCAGTTCGTTACCAAAGCCTGCCTGAATGCCGAGCCACCAGCAGCCAAGCATGAAGCCTCCTGCCAACAGATGGCAGAGACCTAACGCACGCTGAGGTTGCATGTACTTATCAGCTACAATACCCATCAGTGTAGGCATAAAGATACTCACGATACCCTGGATGGCATAGAACCAAGAGATCTTGTCGCCTAATCCTGCTATTCCAAGGTAGTTTCCCATACATGTAAGATAAGCCCCCCAGACGGCAAACTCCAGGAAGTTCATCAATGACAAACGGAATTTCAAATTCATAATCTTATCGAGTTATTGGTTTTAACTTAGTTTCTCTCTTTCTCAACGGTCCTCAGCACGGGGCGTTCACCTAAGCGGCGTACATGCGGTTTCAGCGAGTCGGCTTTCTCTGCCTTTACAGTGTCGGTCTTCGAAGCTTCCGTCTCCTCGGGCAATTTATTGTGGAAGCGAATAAGCCGGATGCCGTCAATGAACATGAGGCACATATCATTTGATGGTTTTTCCTCCATGCGCTGTCCCATCAGGATGTAACCCTTGATTTCTTTCACGCGTTCCCTGCACATCGCGATTCTCAATGATGTCGAACCTTTGCCAGAGACGATGGTATTCTGGGATACCGTACTATCGTTCTCATAAGTCATGGCCAGATAGGCCAATGCCTGAGAATAACCAGCCTGCGTCAGTATCTCATTGTTGAAGGTCATCAGGAAGTGGTCTCCCGCATGATACGAGGTGTCGCATTTCTGGTAGAACTGCATCAGGTGATAAGGACGCTGTGGCATCAGGATTAGCCTTCGTGGACCTTCCCACACATCGGCCGTATCACCCGAGAGCGACAACGTGCTGTAACGCTCCACCTCACCAGCGGAGGCACCTCTGACGAGTGCCTCTTCGCCCAACCGCTCCTGCACATTCTTATAAATCTCAATAAAGCGGTCCGCACGCGTGTAATAATAGACTAATGAGGAGTCAAACTCTGCCCTCGTCACGTTGTGTTTCTTCAGCAACGCCTCGAAGAAGTAGTTACGAGTGTAGTCAGTGCTCTCGCCTTCCCTTGAGGCGATGCCCTGTGACACATGATAGTCGTAAAGAATGTCCTCCATATCGTCAGGCTGGATCACATCTTCGGGCACGCTGGGTTTACAGGCTGCAAACAACCACAGCCCCAATGCCAGCCACACCAGATGTATCCTACCCTGCTTCATGATGCCTGTTCCTTAGTTTTTGGTTTATCCTCCTGCATCGAGATCTTGCCAATCTCCTCACGATAGAAGAGTATCAGCAACACCACACTTACGCTGATGCTCGCATCGGCGAAGTTAAATACAGGGCTGAAAAATACGAAGTGATCGCCTCCCACAAAAGGCATCCACATCGGCCATTCAGTCTCAATCAGGGGAAAATAGAACATGTCTACCACCTTACCCATTAGGAAAGGCGCATAACCAGTACCGAAGGGCACGAAGTATGATACGTAGTAAGGCGATGACTCATTGAACATGAGCCCATAAAACATACAGTCTATCAAATTACCCACTGCACCTGCCAATACCATCGACAGACAAACGATATAGCCAGTACGAGCACCCTTATTGACCTGTTTCCAGATATAATAGCCGAGTGCACCAATAGCCACCACACGGAAAAGCGACAAGACAATCTTGCTACCCAACTGCATGCCGAAAGCCATACCGTTGTTCTCAATAAACGCGATGTAGAACCAGTCAAACACATGGATGCTCTCATGGAGCGACATCGATGTCTTAACCCAGATTTTGATGGCCTGGTCAATAAGCAGAATGGCGACCACAATCAAAATCGCCAGTCTGCCTTTAGTGATAAGAGGACGGTTGCGGGTCACTTCTTCTGATTCATCTTTGACTCCACACTCAGCGTAGCATGAGGTACGGCACGGAGACGCTCCTTAGGAATGAGCTTGCCCGTGATACGGTCGATACCGTAAGTCTTATTTTCGATGCGAACCAATGCAGCCTTCAGACCCTGAATGAATTTCTGCTGACGGGCAGCCATTGAGATCAGTTCCTCTTTCGACTGAGTAGCACTACCCTCCTCCAAAGCTTTGTAGGTGGGTGAAGTATCATCCACGTCGTTTGAGTCCTGATTCGTCAGTACTCGCATCATCTGGTCGTAGTCACGCTTGGCCAAAGCCATCTTCTCGTTGATAATCTGACGGAACTCCTCGAGCTCTTCATCAGTGTAACGCGTTTTCTCTGCCATAATTCAGTTATTGATTTATAATTATTTATTTCTTTTCCACCTTAATGTTCAGCTTGAAGTCATCAAAGTCAACTTCCTGGCCATCATTGACTTCCACCATCAGAGCATCAGCCAATACCTGAGTCTTGATATAGTCGCCGAAGTTGTCTACAGCTTTCTTCACATCATCATTGGGAGCCAGTGTTACGTTGATACGATCAGTAATCTCCAGACCACTCTCTTTACGGATGTTCTGGATGCGGTTGATCAGCTCGCGGGCCATACCCTCGTTCTTCAGCTCCTCGGTAAGTTCCACCTCTAGAGCCACCGTCAGGTTACCCTCGTTAGCCACCAGCCAGCCCGGGATATCCTCGCTGATGATATCCACATCGGCAGCCTCGACGGTGAGATCCTGCCCCTCGACATTGATGGCGATGGTGCCCTGCTGCTCGAGTTCAGCAATCTGCTCCTGCGAGAGGGCGTCCATAGCGGCAGCCACACTCTTCATGAGCTTGCCGAACTTCTTACCCATCGTACGGAAGTTACACTTCACCTTCTTAACCAGCACGCCGGCACCCTCAACGAAACGGAGTTCCTTCACGTTCACCTCGTTCATAATCAGGTCCTTCACAGCTTCGATGTGCTTCTTCTGATCAGCGTCGACGGCAGGAATCATGATGGCCTGCAGCGGCTGGCGCACCTTGATATTCACTTTACGACGAAGAGCCAGAACCATAGAAGTGATCTTCTGTGCCATCTGCATACGAGCCTCAAGATCCTTATCAATCTGTGATTCATCAGCAACAGGGAACTTATCGAGGTGTACAGAATCGAGCTCACCGCCCAAATCCTTATACAGCTGATCGGCATAGAACGGCGCAAATGGAGCCAGCAGTTTGGCTACTGTCATTAAGCAGGTATAGAGTGTCTGATAAGCCGAGAGCTTGTCCTCACTCATCTCCTTACCCCAGAAACGTTTGCGGTTCAGGCGCACGAACCAGTTGGAGAGGTCATCGTTAACGAAAGTGTCAATCAGTCGGCCTGCACGTGTTGGATCATATCCGTCAAGCTCTGTCTCCACACCCTTGATGAGGGTATTCAGGCAAGAGAGAATCCAACGGTCAATCTCAGGACGCTTGTCGAAAGCCACCTGAGCTGCAGCAGGGTCGAAGCCATCCACATTGGCGTAGAGGGCGAAGAAGCTATAGGTGTTATACAATGTGCCGAAGAACTTACGGCGCACCTCGTCAACACCCTCTGGGTCGAACTTCAGGTTGTCCCAAGGCTCAGAGTTGGTCATCATATACAGACGAACAGCATCACTACCGTACTTTTCAATCATATCGAAAGGATTCACCACGTTACCCACGTGCTTCGACATCTTGTTACCCTTTGCATCAAGTACAAGTCCTGAAGAAATCACATTCTTGAATGCCACTGAGTCGAAAATCATGGTAGCGATGGCGTGCAGGGTGAAGAACCAGCCACGCGTCTGGTCTACACCCTCATTGATGAAGTCACATGGGAAGGCTATACCCTTATCAATCAGATCCTTATTCTCAAATGGATAGTGAATCTGAGCGTATGGCATAGAACCAGAATCGAACCAGACGTCGATCAGATCGGTCTCGCGCTTCATAGGCTTACCGCTCTCTGAAACAAGCACGATATTATCAACATATGGACGATGAAGGTCAATCTTATCATAATTCTCCTTACTCCAGTCACAAGGCACGAAACCGTTGTCCTTCAGTGGGTTGCTCTTCATGAAACCAGCCTTTACAGACTTCTCAATCTCGTTGTAGAGCTCCTCTACACTACCGATGCAGATTTCCTTGCCATCCTCATCGCGCCAGATAGGAAGGGGCGTTCCCCAGAAGCGTGAGCGCGAGAGATTCCAGTCGTTCAGGTTCTCAAGCCAGTTACCGAAACGGCCTGTACCTGTAGACTCAGGCTGCCAGTTGATGGTCTTGTTAAGCTCGAACATACGGTCCTTCTTGGCTGTCGAGCGGATGAACCAGCTATCCAACGGGTAGTAGAGCACGGGCTTGTCAGTACGCCAACAGTGAGGATAGTTGTGAACGTGTTTCTCGATCTTGAGCGCTGTTCCCTCCTGCTTCATCTCCATACAGATGACAATGTTCAGGTCTTCAGCCTTTGAAGCGGCCTGCTCGTCGTACTTGCCATCCTTGTTGAACTCTGGTGCATAGGCGTTCTTTACATAGTCGCCAGCATGATGACTGTAGCCATCTACGTTGACGCACTTCTCGACGAAGTTATTGTCAAGCTCGTCCATCACATAGTACTTACCCTGAAGGTCGACCATCGGGCGAGTCTCACCTTTCTTATTAATAAGGAAGAGGCTTGGGATGTGGGCGTCCTTAGCCACCTTGGCATCGTCGGCACCGAAGGTAGGAGCAATATGCACGATACCGGCACCATCCTCTGTTGTTACATAATCGCCAGGAATCACGCGGAAGGCCTCGCTCTCCATCTCCACAAACTGATCCTTGCCGTTCTCACCAGCGAACACCTTCTCTGGATGAGCCTGAGCATACGCTTTCACATAGTCGGCAGCATTCTGGTCGAGTTTTGCCGAAGGCTTTACCCAAGGCATCAACTGCTGGTATTTCATACCAACCAACTCCTCGCCAGTATAGTGACCCACGATACGGTAAGGTACGAACTTCTCGCCTTTCTTGTATTCAGGCATCTCCTCACCGTCGGTGATATTACCCTCAGGAGCAAGATATGCATTCAGACGGCTCTCTGCCAAAATGATGGTGATCTTCTCACCATTGTAGGCATTATAGGTTTCTACAGCTACATAGTCGATCTTCGGACCTACGCAGAGGGCTGTGTTCGAAGGCAGAGTCCAAGGCGTAGTGGTCCAAGCCACGAAATAAGGCTCGCCCCATTTTGTCCACTCTTCCTTAGGATTGAGGGCCTTGAAGAGCGCCGTCACCGTCGTATCCTTCACGTCGCGATAGCAACCAGGCTGATTCAGCTCATGAGAACTCAGACCTGTACCTGCTGCCGGTGAATATGGCTGAATGGTATAGCCTTTGTAAAGCAGACCCTTCTTATAGAACTGCTGCAAGAGCCACCACAAGGTCTCGATATACTTATTGTCATAAGTGATATAAGGATTATCCAGATCTACGAAGTAACCCATCTTTTCCGTCAGGTCACGCCATTCCTGGGTAAACATCATCACGTTCTCACGACACTTCTTATTATAATCCTCTGTAGAGATATATTTGTCAGATGCCTTGTTGTCGATATCAGCCTTAGTGATACCGAGTTCTTTCTCAACACCCAGCTCTACAGGCAGTCCGTGGGTATCCCAACCAGCCTTACGCTTCACCTGGTAGCCTTTCATCGTCTTGTAGCGATTGAAAGTATCCTTGATGGTACGAGCCAGCACATGGTGAATGCCTGGGTGTCCGTTAGCAGAAGGAGGACCTTCGAAGAATACAAACTGCGGACAACCCTCACGCTCATCTACAGAGCGCCAGAACACATTTTTCTCTCGCCACATCTCCAGGATGTCGTTGTTGACCTGGGTCAGATTCAGACCACTATGTTCGGCAAATTTCTTAGCCATATCTTACTGATTTACCTTTTTACTTTTTAACTTTTATATTTAGGGTGCAAAGGTAATAAAATTATTCGATATGGCAATAAGGAAATAATTTTTTTTAATATTTCTACGAAAAAAGTATGGTTTTACAAATATTTATCTTAATTTTGCAGACAAATTACCAAGATGAACTAAAAACAAAATTATATTTATGGTAACATTTACAATGATTCTTCAGCTCTGCATCGTGCTCGGAGCGTTGTGGGTAGGTTCGCGATATGGCAGCCTTGCCCTTGGAGCAATTTCCGGTATCGGTCTGGCCATCCTCGTGTTCGGTTTCGGTTTAAAACCAGGAACACCGCCAACTGATGTGATTTACATTATCATAGCAGCCGTGACCTGTGCTGGTATCATGCAGGCCTCTGGCGGAATGGACTGGCTGATCCAGATAGCGGAGAAGTTACTGCGCAAGCATCCGGATCGCATCACCTTCCTGGCACCCCTGACCACTTTCTTCCTGACCGTTCTCGTGGGAACAGGTCACGTGGTCTATACGCTGATGCCGATTATCTGCGACATCGCACTGAAGAAGGGCATCCGTCCTGAGCGTCCCTGCGGTGTGGCTTCTGTCGCCTCACAGGTAGGTATCACCTGCTCGCCAATCGCTGCCGCAGTCGTGGCTTTCGTATCCATATCAAATGCCAACGGCTTCGACATCACGATTCCCGGTGTGCTGATGGTGTCGATTCCCGCATGTGTCTGTGGACTGATGGCTGCTGCCGCAGCTTCTTATAAACGAGGACTCGACCTTGACAAAGACCCTGAGTTCCAGGCTAAATTAAAGGATCCCGCCCAACGTGAATATATCTATGGCGGTGGTGCCACAACCCTCGACAAAGAGATTCCGCAGTCGGCCAAGAACGCAGTGTTCATCTTCCTCGGTGCCCTCTGTGTCATCGTCTTCTTCGCTATCTTCCAAAATGCACTGCCCGCATACGACACGCTGCGCGCCATCAAAGGTGCACACGATCTGTATATCGATCAGAATCTTACCTTGACTGCCGACCAACTGGTAAAAGCTAAGATCCACGTGACGGGTACGACCGAGTGGTTCAGCAAACCACTGGCCATGAACCTTGTCATCCAGATTGTGATGATATCCGCAGCCGCCCTGATGATCATCTTCTGCAAGGCAGCCCCCAAGAAAGCCGTCGCCGGTCCGGTGTGGCAGTCGGGTATGGTGGCAGTGGTTGCCATCTACGGTATCGCTTGGCTGGCTGATACCTATTTCTCCAATTATATGGGGCAAATGCAGACGATGCTGGCTGACATCGTGAAGGAGTATCCTTGGTCGATAGCCCTCGTATTCTTCATGGTGTCTGTGCTGATCAACTCTCAGGGTGCCGTTGTGGTGGCTATGTTGCCCCTCGCCTACTCACTGGGCATCTCAGGACCAGTCCTCCTCGGTGTACTCCCCTCTGTCTATGGATACTTCTTCATCCCGAACTATCCTTCAGATATCGCCACCGTGAACTTCGACCGCTCTGGCACAACAGTGATTGGTAAATACCTGTTGAACCACTCATTCATGATGCCAGGACTTATCAGCGTATTCGTCTCAACAATCGTCGCTTATATTCTTTCGTCAATCATCTATTAAGCGATACGGATTATATCAGTCTAATAGAGGGTGCTTACGTGAGTACCCTCTCTTTTATAAATAGGTATGCGTAAGCAGGTAATTCTTCAGTGAAAAAAGTCGCTAAACAATTTTGTTATATCACCAAAAGTTTTTAGTACAGATTATGACATCGATTGCGCATCTTTTTGTGTTAATATTTGATAAAATTCGTTTTTGTGTGGGTACACATAATCTTTTTGTTGAAATTTTATCGATAAAAGTTTGGAAATTAAGAAATTTTGTCTTACCTTTGCAACTGTTATCCTGAAAACAATCTTTTTACCTTAGAAAACTAATACCTATTGAAGATATGGAGCGGTTGCTTGCGAAAGTCATCGCTTTATTTTTTACTTTTCCACAAAGTGTTAAACTTTCATAAATCTATAAGACTATTCACTATTCACTTTCCTCTTTTCATTTAAAATATGTACCTTTGCACCCCGATTAGAGTCCGTAGGGGCTGAATGAAGTGTGTACGAACGTGCGCCGCCTCGCGGAAAAATCCCTTTAAATACAATATAATAATGTACGCAATTGTAGAAATTCAGGGTCAGCAGTTTAAGGCCGAGCAGGGCAAGAAACTCTTCGTGCACCACATCAAGGATGCAGAGGCTGGCAAGACTGTTGAATTTGACAAGGTGCTGCTCGTAGATGCTGACGGTGCAGTAAAGGTAGGTGCTCCGACCGTAGAGGGAGCAAAAGTAGTGTGTGAAGTAGTGAACCCGCTGGTGAAGGGTGACAAGGTCATCGTCTTCAAAATGAAGCGCCGCAAGGATTCTCGTAGCCGCAACGGTCATCGTGAGCAGTTCACTGAAGTAGAAATCAAGTCTGTAATCGCTTAAAATTCAAGGAGGAACAACATTATGGCACATAAGAAAGGTGTAGGTAGTTCTAAGAACGGTCGTGAGAGCGCAGCTCAGCGACTTGGCATTAAGATTTTCGGCGGTCAGCAGTGTGTAGCTGGTAACATCATCGTTCGCCAGCGTGGTACGAAGCACAATCCTGGTAACAACGTTGCCATCGGTAAGGACGATACACTCTACGCTCTCGTAGATGGTACCGTAAACTTCCACAAGGGCAAGTTTAACAAGAGCGTTGTATCAGTGATTCCTAACGCTGAGGCCTAAGGTCAAAATTAAAAACACTTATTCCAAACAAACAACAGAGTCCTTCTCTCCTATGGAGAGAGGGATTTCTGCTTTTTGTTACTCTCACTCGGAAAAATCCAAATAAATTTGGTTTTTCACTCATTTATTCGTAACTTTGCACCTTAGAAATTGAAATCAAACAAATAAATACGTATTTAACATGTTAACACTCAAACTTATTAATGAGGAAACCGAACGTGTAGTCCGCGGTTTGGAGAAGAAACATTTCCCTAATGCCAAGGAGGCTATCGACAACGTTCTGGCTATCGACAAGCGTCGCCGTGAGGCCCAGCAGGAGCTGGAT
>Ga0247611_10008060_pt1 | contig 13071 bp, 7 predicted proteins | sample 177DNAGHGhighgp2_FD_192422 | JGI IMG/M metagenome (GOLD analysis project Ga0247611, IMG submission 192422) | Sheep rumen microbial communities from Palmerston North, Manawatu-Wanganui, New Zealand - 1770 DNA GHGhigh gp2 | ecosystem: Host-associated > Mammals > Digestive system > Stomach > Rumen ... | reverse complement strand
TCGTCACTCATTGTCCTGCCCGACGACGACCTGTCTATCGACTGCATGATTGAGTTTGACTCACCTGTGCTGGGCAACCAGTTTGCCTCGTTGACCGACATACGCCAATTCAAGAACGAGATTGCTGCCAGTCGCACATTTGTGTTTGTGCGCGAGGTGCTGCCCCTTGTCCAGCTCAACCTCATCAAGGGCGGAGACCTGGATAACGCCATTGTCATCTATGACACGCCGATGAAACAGGATGACCTGGATCATCTTGCCGACGCAATGAACGTGCCGCACAAGCCCGCAGCCGAGCTTGGCTACCTGAACAACAAGCCCCTGGCATTCAAGAACGAACCAGCCCGCCACAAGCTGCTTGACGTGCTGGGCGACCTGGCCCTGATCGGCCGACCATTGAAGGGCCGCATCGTCGCCACCCGTCCAGGACACACCATCAACACCCAGCTGTCCAAGAAGATACGCCAGGAGCTGCGCTACCAGAATGTTCAGGCTCCCATCTATGACCCCAACAGGGAACCACTGTATGACATCAACCAGATACGCGCCATGCTGCCCCACCGTTATCCCATGCTGATGGTTGACAAAATCATCGAGAAGGGTAAGAAGCACATTGTGGGCATCAAGAACGTGACAGCCAATGAGCCATTCTTCCAGGGACACTTCCCGCATGAACCCATCATGCCCGGCGTGCTGCAAGTCGAAGCGATGGCCCAGGTGGGCGGCATCCTGGTGCTGAGCAGCGTGGAGGACCCCGAGAATTACTCAACCTACTTCCTGAAGATTGACAATGTCAAGTTCCGTCACAAGGTGGTTCCAGGCGACACGCTCATCTTCCACCTGTCGCTGATGACGCCCATCCGCCGTGGCACAGCTATCATGAAGGGGTATGCCTTTGTGGGCGAGAAGATTGTTACCGAGGCCGAGTTTATGGCCCAGATTGTCAAGAATCAAGAATAATTAATGAGTTTTAAGTTGTAAGTTATTAGTTTTAAGCATAATTACCATCGCCTGAAATCATGAAGAGGCAAATGAAACAATACTTAAAACTTACAACTAGGAACTAAAAAACTATAAACAAATATGGACATTCATCAGTTTGCCGTCGTTCATCCTGACGCTAAAATTGGTAAAGACGTGAAAATCGGTCCCTTTGTGACCATCGACGACAATGTGGAAATCGGTGACGGCACCATCATCGACAGCGGAGCTGTGGTGCGCAGTGGTGCGCGCATCGGCAAGAACTGCCACATCCATGCCAACGCTGTGGTGAGCGACATTCCCCAGGACCTGAAGTTCCAGGGCGAGGACACTGTTGCCATCGTGGGCGACAATACGGTCATCCGCGAGTTTGTCACCATTCACCGTGGCACCGCATCTCGCGGCAAGACCGTGGTGGGCAACAACTGCCTGATCATGGCCTATTGCCATGTGGCACACGATTGTGTGGTGGGCAACCACGTGATCATGTCTAATGCGGCTCAACTCGCCGGCGAGGTCGAGGTGGCCGACTGGGCCATCATTGGCGGTGGTGCGCTGGTTCACCAGTTTACCCACATCGGCTGTCACGTGATGATTCAGGGAGGAGCGCTAGTCAACAAGGATATCCCGCCCTACTGCATGGTGGCACGCTACCCCATCGCCTATGAGGGCGTGAACAAGGTGGGACTGCACCGTCGGGGCTACAGCAGTGAGCAGATCGATGCCATTGCCGACGTGTATCGCACCATCTATGACTCGGGCCTGAACGTGACCCAGTCGCTGGAAGAGGCCGGCAAGTTGCCCCACAGTGCCGAGCGCGACGTGATCATCGACTTTGTGCGCAACAGCAAGCGAGGCATCGTCCGCAAGCCATAATCATCGACACTACCAGGGCGAGATAAACTAATAACTTGGGCGACAAACGATTACTCGATGTCGCCCAAGTTATAGTTTTAATTACCCGTTGCAAATCTGTTAAGAGGCACGCAAAATTTTCACAAAAAGCCTTGCCAGTTCAAGAAAAAGCAGTACTTTTGCACTCGGGTAAGTCCTACACGGCCAGCTCCCTCCCAATCCCCCAGGCCTTGACCGGAGCAAGGGTAACGAGGTTGTAGCGGCGCGCTGTAGCTCACTTGCCCTTTTTTTGTATCCCTACCCTATCTTCAAGATTCCATGAAGGACTTGATTTTCTCGTAATAACCATTGCTGCCAACAAACTCGTACCCGATGTAGTCAGCACTGTTATTGCCCTCGATGAGCTGAACATGATCCTGGCAAATGGCAACATCCCATCCCACAAGTCCAACCCGTGGCAGCCGTTGTGCGGCATCGATACACATCTTGACCACCTGATCCCACAGTGGCACCTTGAAGCCTAGCATGACGATCTGGGTGTGCGGATGAATGAATACCAAGTCACCGCCCTTGGAAATCCCCTTGGACACGACGATGCCTGTGTCAAGATCCACCTCGTAGTAGTATCCGCCTGTTGCCGTGTTGTCCATGAGCGTGTCGCCCACGCCCGCCCTCAGGAAGGCCTTCATGATGCGGGCTTTGCCGTCGGGACGACAAGCCGTGAGCACGCGTATCGTGTTCACCGACCTGTTGCCAAACACCATGGCGGGATGCTGAACTATCAGCTCCTCAAGTATCACGTTTTCTCGATTCAGTTGATCAAAGAGGCCTTGTAATCCAGCATCATCCTGCGGCACATTATCGAGCATCCTGATGCCATCACCTTGTTTACCATCCATGGGCTTGATGATGATCTGGGGGTAACGGGTGATAAATGCCTTAAAATCCTCGAGTGAAGAATCTTTCACCCACAGCCATCCGCGATGCACATAGTCGGCAAAAAAGCGATTAAACTCGGGCTTGTTCTCAAAGTAATGCACCTGGGTGGAATCATTATACTTCCCTTGCAATGCGACTCGACGGTAATGCGTCAGGCACTTGCTGCGCATGGGATTGCTGTAACTCCAATAGGCACCGGCAATATACTGGTCGATGTGTGCACCATGGCGCAGGAAAGCCGACAAGTAGTCCAGCAGATGATACACGCGGGAATAGCCAGTGCGTGTTGACAGTTGTGAGACTTCACGCCAGATTCTCTTGAAGTAATGATATGCGATGCTTGGATTCATATCTCGTTGGGTAATGGTTACAAAGACACGCAAAAGTAGTTATTTCCCGTCAAAGCCGGAAAAAAACAGCTGCAAAACTCCTGAAAAAACTTGATTTTGTTATCGCAGCATGTCACGCACCTCGTCCAGGCTGCCATCGTTGGGCGACGGATTAACGCCTAGCAGATGGCACAACAGCGGATAGATGCACACGTTGCGGAAGCGTTCCTGCTTGTCATAACCCACCTTGAAGTCGGGACCGATGGCACGGAAACCCACCTGCATGTCGGCTGCCATGTGGTCAAAGCCGTGACTGCCGCGTTGCGTCGTGGAAGGCTTGTCGGCAAAGAGCCAGCCCACGTCGGGCAGGACAACGACGTCACCCATGTTCTTGTTGGTGCCATAACCCAGATAGGCAGGAATGTCAGCCTTTTTCCAGGCGCGGATGTGGTCCACACGCTGCAGGGCATCACAGATGCTGTCGATGTATTGCGGAGCACTGGCATAGACGAGTGTGGGATAATCGTTGCAGCATCGCTCATACCACTTCTTGGGGAGTACGTCATCAATGTCCACAAAGCGCTTAGGGTCTACACTGGTCATGCCATGATCACCAGTGATGATCAAGTTCACCTTGCCGGCAATGGGCAGCAGCTGGATGCGATACCACAGCTGGCTGAGCAGTCGGTCCATCTGCTCCATGGCACGACGAGTCATGCTATTAAGCGGGCCATAGGTGTGGCCGCTGCGGTCAGGCTCCTCAAAGTATCCCATCACCAGGTGTGGCCGGTCTTTCTCGGGCAAGCTGAGCAAGCGGATGATTTCGTCGATGCGTGCCTCATAGCCCATCTTCTCGCCCTCGGTCTGGTAGTCGTGCCAGTAGGTGGGATGGTCGTTATTGATCTCGACATCGCTGCCCACCCAGAACACCGTTGCCGTCTTCACCCCCTGGTGCTTGGCCGTGAGCCAGATGGGGTCGCCGCCATAGTAATACCCCTTGCTGCGGGTATCCTTGTTGCTCAACGAGAATTCCACGCTTCGCTCCCGGTCCCAGAAGATATTGGTGATGATGCCGTGATGGTCGGGCGTGAGACCCGTGGCCAGGGTATAGTGGTTGGGGAACGTCTTGCTCGGGAACGATGGCTGCATCACCGCCTTGACACCCTGTCGCGCCAGTATGTCCATGAAGGGCACGTCATAGGTGTCCAGGTAGTCCCACCGCAAGCCATCGAGCGAGATGATCACCGTGTAGTTATCACGTCCTGCCGCCCAGAGCGATGAGGGCAACAGGGCCAGCAATGCTATCAATAAAAACAATCCGCGCTTGATCATGTGTAGAAGATTGATTAAAAAAGGGGGATATCAGTGTGCTGGTATCCCCCTGAAAATTCATAGTTCTCGAGGTGTGAGACGCAACGTTTTGCGTCTCCACATTACATTACTGAGCCTTCTCGTGCGAGAAGTAGATACCGTTCTGCAGTTCGATGGTTTCCTCGCCATCCTTAGTGAAGGTTTTCCTTACACCGATGACGCTCAGTTTATCGCCCACCTCAATGCCGGCGGTCGACAACCAGTTCTTGCGGTTGTCGCCGGTAGCGCCCCAACCGGGATAGCAACCATAAACCAAGACTGAATTGGTTCCATCATCAAGATACAGGTTGCCATAGGTGGGATTATCAATCTTGGTAATCGTACCGGTCAGCATGTAGTAGGTGTTGGGATCATCCTCCTTGTCCAGGAACTCATCGATGCTGATGGGGGTCACGGGAATGATGGCCTCGATAGTGCTGCCCTCAACCATTTGGGGAGAGCCTTTGTAGTCACCACGCTTGCCCACAACAGTAACGACGTCACCAGCCTTGACCTCGCTGCCAGTGAAGCCGGCTGGCTTGTAAATCAGCGTCTCGCCAGTGTAGTCACGCAGGTAGAAGCCCTGGTTTTCACGATACAGGCTAGTCACCACGCCAGTCATACGGTACTGGGTCGTGCCCACCTCGGCTGCCAGGAAGTCGGCCACGGTGCAGGCAACGATGGCGCCCTTCTGGTTGATGGTAGCCTGGGCGGTGTATTCCTTGCCATTGTCGTCGGTGGTCTTGAACACTACAGTAGTGCTGCGGTCGCCACCGTTGTTGGCGTTGGCATGGAAGGTTACCACGGGCTCAGCGCCACCAGCGATCGAAACGATACCCAGCCAGTTCTTGGCATCCTCGGGAATCTCGACCGAGACGCCGCTGTTGGTCTTGCAGGTCAGGTTAACGGCCACGTTACCACCCTCCAGAGGAATGGTGGCATCCTCGGGGTCGTAACCCTCGACCTTGATGAGCGATTTTATATGACTGATTACCTGTCCGGTCTTCTCCTTTATCTCAGGAGTGCCTTTGTAGCTCATGAGGACACCTGTGATGACCATCTCGTCGCCTACCTCAAATGCATGCTCATCTGTGAACCTCTCTCCGTCGATCCAATAACCACGGTAAATTTCAAGCCAGTTGCCATCACCGCTACCATTGGCAGAGTATCCGCCCTGGAATGACCCATCGTCGGAGATGTAGTAGGTGGCATTGCCATATTGCGTGCTTATCTCATCAATCCTGCAGACGATACCTTTCACAATCACCGTCTTATCAATATTTTGGTTGGCCTGTACCATGGCAATGGCTTCTCTTACAGTGATCACATCGGTAGAAGGCAGGCCTTGGATTACGTTGATGGTCTGCTCCTTGTCGGCACATGCGACATGCAGCACGGTAGTGCGGCCGTCGTCCGTGGCGGGAGCGCTGAAGGTTACCTGGGTCTCACCTGCGGCGCCAGTCATGGGTGACACAGTGAGCCATTCGGGAAGTTCCTCGGCGTCAAATGCCCAAGCAGCTCCCGCATTCAATGTGATGGTGGTAGAGCCGCCCTCCACATCGATGGCCACATAGGAAGACGAAACCCGAATCTCATCCAGCAGAGTCATCGCATCGTCGTCAGAGCAACTCGACAACAGAGCGATCAGTGCGAAAAACGAAAGAAAATATTTCAGTTTCATAATATAGTATATTCTGTGAGTTTAGATTAGTTGAAGATGTACTTGATACCAATCGATGCGTTCCAGCACTGGCCGATGGACTTGTTGGGAACAAAGGTCTCGACGTTGCCGTTAACCGACTTGGGTGTCGAGAAAGTGGCATAACCCTCGGCATCAACGCCTTCATACTTGAGGATGCGGGGTTCGCTGTTGATATCGGGATTGAAGATTTTGCTCACGCCCCACTTCGAGTTGAACAGATTCAACACGTTCTTCACGTCAAGGCTCAATTGCAGGGTGTGCTTAGCGCCGCACACGTTCAGCGAGAAGTCGTGCTTGTAGCTCAGGTCGATGCGGTGAACCCAGGGGCTGTACAGGCTGTAGGGCTCGGCATACTTGCCCTGGTTGTTCTTCAGGTAGCTGTTGGCGTGAACATAGTCCATGAAGCGGGTCTTGTCACCCTCGCTGACAAAGCGGAACTCGCCGTTCTCTACCTGGGCATCGGTGGGGATGTACAGGGCGTCGTAGTTGTAACCGTCACCGTTCATGTCGTTGACCATCATGTAGGAGTAGTTGTAACCGCCGCGCCAGGTCTCATATATCAGGCCGTAGTGGTTACCGCTCTTGTCATGGCCAGTGGCCGACAGGACGAAACGGTCAGGGGTCACATACTGCGAGTTGTGCAACTTGATGTTGTTGGGACCCTCGGTGGTGGGAACATAGGTGAAGGCGCTCTCGGCAGCCGAACCGGGCATACCGGTCACCTCCTTGTTCACGGTGTGGGTGTAGGCGGCCATCAGGCTCAACCAGTCGGTGGGACGGGCATTCAGCGTGATGTTAGCGATCCAACCATAACCACGGCTGGTGTTCTCCAGGACGAATGCCTTTTTATCAATCCTGTAATTGTCAGGATAGATGGGACGGTTGTCCACGCCGTTGAAGCGGGCAAAACCTGCCACGCTGGGAATGCTCCAGTCACTGATGCTGGCAGCGTTGATGTTCTTGTTGAAAATACCCTCAACAGTCACGGTGAAGGGGAAGTGCACGGGCACATTATAGTCCACGGCAAGCGAGGTCTTCCACACCATCGGCATCTTGAAGTCAGGATCCACGGCATTGACGGCCGAGGGAAGGGTACCGTCCTCGGGAGTCACGTTCTCGGGATAACCCATCGAGATGAGCTTATCCTTCAGGGCAGCGATAGTGGCATGGCCATTGGCGTCGGTCACCAGACCGCCGGCAAACTGGCTCATGTCGGTATTCTTGCTGTTGAGCTGAGCCTGATACTGAATCATACCGCTATTAGTGGGCATATTGGTGAAGAACACCAGGGGCAGACGGCCCGAGAACAGACCGGAACCACCGCGCAATTTGAGCATCTGGTTGCCGAACACGTCCCAACTGAAGCCCACACGGGGTTGCACGATCAGGTTGCTGCTCGGCCACTTGCCAGTGTCGATGTGACGACCGTTATAGTCCAGCTCCAGGATGGCGTTGTTAGTCATCAGGTCACCATTGTTGAAGAACAGACCGTCCAGGCGCAGGCCATAGGTCAGCTTCAAGTTGCGGATGATGTTCCACTCATCCTGGGCATAGATGCCGGCCTTGTTGAACTGCACGCGGGCTGCGGGTTTGTCCTCGCCGCCGTAACCGTAGGTCAAGCACACCACCTCGGGGGTAGCGCCGTTGATGAAGTCGTCCACGCTCTTGTAGCGGTAGTAACCCGTACCGTTGCGCATGTACTGGTTGTCGGCCATCTGGTGCTCAAAGCTCAAGCCACCCATGATCTTGTGGTTACCCTTGTACCAGGTCAAGTCGTCACGCAGGTTCCAGATGGTGTTGTGAACAGCGTTGTTCCAGGTGAACAGCTCATAGCCCAGGGCCATGTAGTTGTCGGGGTTACCCTCGTCATCGGTCATCGTGATGTCGATAAAGGGGAACTCGCCCGAGTCACTCAAGCGGATGTCGTCCAACTTGGAGAGGGTGGCCAAGAATTCGTTCGACAGATTGTCGGCCAAGCGGCTGTTCAAGTTAGCCGAGAAGGAGTGTACGAGGTTGTCCATGCCATACATCGAGTTGGCAAACGAGAAGGACTTCTGCGACATGCGGGCACTGGGCATACGGTCGCCACCGTCCATCGAACTGGCGTTGGGGCTGTTCCAATAGCGGTTCTTGGTGTAGTTGTAGCGCAGCGACAAGTGGTGGTCGTTGCTGATGTTCCAGTCCATACGGGCCAGCAGCTTGTAGTTGTTCTCGTCGGCAGGGAAGCCGGTGTAGGAGCCGGTCTCGTAACCGTACTTGGTCCTCACGAAGTCGCTCACGCGGGCCAGGTCGCTCAACGTGGTGCGCGAGATGTAGTTGTCGGGGTCGGCAACACCGTCGGTGGAAGCGCGCCAGCGGTTCACGATGGTGGGTTGCTTGGTGATTTCACCGTTGACAAAGAAGAAGAGCTTGTTCTTCAGGATGGGGCCACCCAGTGTGAAGCCGTAGGTCGTCACACGGTCCTTCTCGCGGGCTCCGGCAATCTGGGTGCCGTACACGTTGTCACCGCGCATGTTCTCGTTGCGGTGATAGATGTAGGCGCTGCCCTTGAAGGTGTTGGTACCACTCTTGGTGATGGCATTCACGCCACCGCCGATGAAGTTGGTCTGACGCACGTCGTAGGGCGAGATGACCACCTGCAGCTCCTCGATAGCCTCGATGCTGATGGGGTTACCGCCACCGGGCAGGTTGTCGCTCAGACCAAAGTTGTTGTTGAAGTTGGCACCATCGACCGTGAAGTTGGCAGTGCGGCCATCGGTACCGGCAAAGCTCATGCCGTTGCCGCCGTAGGGCGACAGACGGGTGACATCGGTCAGGCTGCGGGTAACGGTGGGCAGGTTGCTGATCTGGCTGCTGTTGATGTTGGTGGCAGCACCAGTCTTCTCGGCACGGAACTTGGTGGCGGCAGTGGTGACAACCACCTCGCCCAGGGTGTTGGCGTTCACGTTCATGTCAACGTCCAGGCTGTAGGTCTCAGCCAGCTGCAGCATGACGCCCTCGACCTTGCGGGTATCATAGCCAATGTAGCTCACGCTCACGGTGTAGGGGCCACCAGGACGCATACCCTGGATGGTGTAACGGCCATCCATGTTGGTCACAGCGTTGTACTTGGTGCCCGAGGGCGTGTGCAATGCGGTGATCGTGGCACCAATCATCGCCTGCTGATTCTCGTCGGTCACAACACCGGACAATGCCGAGGTTGTCACCTGGGCACTCGAGGTCAATGCCACAAGGAACATGGCCACTAATGCCAATAGCTTTACGGTTCTCAACATAAAAAAGTAGTTTGTTTTTAGATGATTAAATAAAAATGTAAAATAAATAATTGTTTTGCTTACTATTTAAAAAAAGATTCGCGCCGCATTGATGGTAGTTTCCCCCAGTCAATGCGGCGCGTGTGGCGCTGGCAACCTCCCCTTGAAGCGGGTTATGGAATTGGCTTGCAGCCGATTGGCGACAAGCTAACCTGAAAGGTATGCCCAAAGAATATATTGACATTGTGCGATAGTGCCCTTGATTCGGGCACAAAATTAGTCATTTTCCCTCAATCGGCAATCATCGTGAGGCAAGAAATTTTATCTTTTCTCTTTTTTTTACAATTTCACCGCCCTGGGTAACTATTCAGCGATTAATCTGCCGAAAAATCTCACGCTAAGTCGCGATGACGCTAAGTTTTTGATTATAAACGGCTTCTGGTTGTTAACTTGCTGTCGATTATTGGCGGTAGTTATGAATAACAACTTTTGAACTGGCCACGATCAATCATTATATTAAATTGATAATAAATAACTTAGCGTCTTTGCGACTTAGCGTGGGGCTCTATTCGCTGAATAGTTACCGCTCTGGAGCATCCCCGCGCCTCAACGTGAGGGCTTGGTGTCGGGGCCGTTCTTGACGCGGTCAGGGTGCTGGGCAATGAAGGATTTCCAGGACTTGGTGCCCTTGCCCTGGAAGGGCTTGTTGCGCTCGTAGAAGTGGCACAGGGCGGCTGCCAGGGCATCGGTGGCATCGAGCAGGTCGGGCATCTGGGACGGGGCAATACCCAGGGTGCGCTGCAGCATCAGGGCAACCTGCTCCTTGCTGGCCGCACCGTTGCCGGTGATGGCCATCTTGATCTTGCGCGGCTCATACTCGGTGATGGGAATCTCGCGGTTGAGGGCGGCGACCATGGCCACGCCCTGGGCGCGACCCAACTTGAGCATCGACTGCACGTTCTTGCCGTAGAAGGGAGCCTCGATGGCCATCTCGTCAGGCAGATACTCCTGGATGACGCCGCTCACGCGCTCATAGATGTGCCGTAGCCGCAGGTAGTGATCCTCCATGCGGTTGAGGCGCAGCACGCCCATCACGATGAGCTCGGGCTTCTTGCCGTTGACGCCCAGCAAGGCATAGCCCATCACATTGGTGCCCGGGTCGATGCCGATAATGATATTTTGGTACTGCTTGTCCACAATTGCGATGACAAAGGTACGATGTTTAAAGACAACTTGAACAACTTGAACAACGTTTTTTAATCAAAACAACTGAATATTCTGAATCATCTGAGGAACTACCGCCCAACTTTGATAAAAAGAAAACAACAAATACAATCATTACAATGAGCACCCGCACTCAATAAATGAACGCGGATGCCAACTCATCTCTTATCTCTTATCTATTATCTATTTTGATTGTGTAAGTGCGGTTGCGGTTGGCACCATGAGCAGTGAGGATGCCGTCTGTAACAAGTTCACTCAAGTAGTGGCGAGTTCGTTGCGGGCTCAAACCGATGTGTGCAGCCACTTCGGCAGCCCGACATTCGCCATGACGAGTGATAAAATCTATAATTATCGCTCGTTTATCGCTCGTTTTGTCAGGTTTATCGCTCGCGGCAACAATTTCAACGCTTGTAGAGGCAATAAATTGGTCAATATCGTGACGCAGATGTCGAGCATGCAAGTCAATCATCGTGTCGATGAAGATGGTGTTATCATCTTGTTCACGGCTATCGACCAGTGCCTGAATGTATTCTGCTTTGTCGCCACGCAGCACCTTGGTGGGCAGCACGCCATGCTCCATCTGCAACAGGTTCATCAGCAAGCGAGACATCCGCCCGTTGCCGTCGGCCCATGGATGAATGGTCACCAGCTCATAGTGGGCGACAAAGCTCAACTCCAGCACAGCTATTACATCGGTTGGGTCAATCGAGCGGCGGCTTTCATTCAGATCCTTGCAGAACTGTTCCAGTCGCGAGGGCACTTTCAGATAGGACATATAGGAACGTCCCCCCACGCCTGCGGTGACGTTGAGCTTGCGCAGGTCGCCACGTGCTGCGCTGAAGTCGCCACCTATCGAGTGATACTCACTGCCAGTATGCTTCATGACACGAGCCGACAGGCTGCACAACCAATCCACCGTGATGTCATCGTGGTGTTTGATCCACTCCATGCCGTAGTCGTAGGCAGCTTTGAGGTCAAGGTTCATCATCTGCTCCATCAGGGTGCGCTTGCTGCTGGTAATTCCTTGGTCAAACAGCAACTGCGCCTCAACCTCGGTCACCGTCGAGCCCTCGATTGCAGTCGAGTGGGTGATAATGGAATAGAGATAGAACTTGTCGTAGTCTATCTGCTGCGTGATGCCCAGCTCGTGGTGCCGCTGGAGCAACGCGAGGAGTTCTTGTCGTCGGTCGTCTCTTTTCATTTTCGGGTAGTTTGTATAGTCGATTAAGAGTACAGCAGATACTGCTTGTCCACAATTGCGATGACAAAGGTACGATGTTTAAAGACAACTTGAACAACTTGGACAACGTTTTTTAATCAAAACAACTGATTTTTCTGAATACTCTGAGGGGGGGATGCGGTGCATCGATTATCAGAAATTGCAGAAAAATCAGTTGTTTGTTATTCAAGTTCTAAAGTGCTAAGCACTTCATAACTTGAATTTCAATCGTCGTCGCCGCCGTTCAGCAGATAGTCGATCAGGGCCGTAGCGTCGGCAATGCCGACGACGCCGTCCTCGTCAAAGTCACCATTTTCCTCATAGAATCCTGATCCGCCGCCATACAGCAGATAGTCGATCAGGGCGGTCACGTCGGCAATGCCGATGTTGCCGTCACCGTCCACGTCGCCAGGACCGGCGTTGATTTCCACGCCGACGATCTCCATGAACTCGCGCCAGTAGTCGGCAGTGCGGTAGTCCTCGACTGCGGCGATGGGCACCCTCAAGGTCGCCGTCTCGTAACAGTTGAAGCAGTCGCGGCCTGCCAGTGTGGGAGGCGTCACCGAGCGGCTCATCACCATCGTCAGGGCATCGCAGCCGTCAAAGGCCTGTGCGCCCACAGTGGCCACACTGCTGCCCAGGGTGGCCTCGGTTAACGACGTGCAGCCCTTGAAGGCCCCGGCACCGATGGCGGTCACCTTGTCGGGAATGGTGACGCGAGTCAGGGCGGTGCAGTTCTCAAACGCGTTGTAGCCGATCGACTGGATGCGCTTGCTCATCGACACACGCGTCAGCTCGGGACAGTCCTTGAAGGCCTCAAAGCTGATACCCGTCACGCGATAGGTCACACCCTCGTGTGTCACCTCCTTGGGGATGGCAACATTGCCGCTGTAGGTGTTGTAGTCGGTGTCTCGATAGGTCACGCTGGCCGTGGTCTCACCCGTCTGCACATAGTAGATGCCATCGACCTCAAAGTCATACTCGTCACCCACGATGGTCAGGAAGTTCTTCCAGTAGTTGGCAGCCTGGTAATCCTCGATCACACCGCGTGGAACGCGCAACTTGGCGATGTTGTACAGCGTGCTCAAGGTCGTGCTGCTCGTCACCGTCGGGGGCTCGATGGCACGCACGGTGAGCGAGGTCAACGAGTCACAGTTGTGGAACACATAGTCGCCCAGCTTGGTCACGCCGGCAGGGATGACAATCTCCTTGAGGCTC
>Ga0247611_10008059_pt1 | contig 13072 bp, 10 predicted proteins | sample 177DNAGHGhighgp2_FD_192422 | JGI IMG/M metagenome (GOLD analysis project Ga0247611, IMG submission 192422) | Sheep rumen microbial communities from Palmerston North, Manawatu-Wanganui, New Zealand - 1770 DNA GHGhigh gp2 | ecosystem: Host-associated > Mammals > Digestive system > Stomach > Rumen... | reverse complement strand
AAAAGATATAATAGTAGAACACTATTCAGGACATGATTTTCCTGATATATCGGATTACAAGCTGATTATACATTGCGGAGCATGTATGACTAATCGCAGAGAGATATTATCAAGAATATTGATTGCAGGAGAAAAGAAGGTCCCGATTACAAATTACGGAATTGCAATTTCGTATTGTCTTGGTATTTTGCCTCGAGCAATAAAGATTTTTAATAAGTAAGTTAGCGGTAGTTCAGGCTTTGCCTGACTTTTACCAATATAGAAAAGAAAACGGACATTCTTTATGAATGTCCGGCATTTCATTTCTGAAACAAAAAGGATTTACATTATTTTAAAGTCTAGTATTCAATACCCTGTCTTGCCATTACACCGATATCGAAGTAGTGTTTTATCGGCTTCATTTCAGTAACAAGATGAGCCATTGCTTTTAATTCAGGATGAGCGTATCTTCCTGTTAATACAATTTCAAGATTTTCAGGTTTGTGGAGAAGTGCTTCTTTAATCTCACTGACCTTAATCATATTCATAGCTGTGCAAATGTTGATTTCGTCAAGAATGATTAATTGATATTCTCCGGAATTAATAGCTTTTTTAGCGTATTCCCAACCTTTTTTTGCTTCTTTAAAATCTTCCATGCAAACATTATGTGAGTAACATACTCTGTCCATCCCAAACTGAACAACGTCAAGATTAGGTAAGAATTTAGACGATGATATTATTTCACCGTAAGAAGTGGCACTATCCCCTTTTGTAAATTGGATAATAAGCACTTTCCATCCATGACCCAACGCACGTAAAGCTAACCCCAAAGCTGCGGTAGTTTTACCTTTTCCGTCTCCTGTGTAAATTTGAATGTAACCGTGCTCTAACACTTCTTTATCCTCCTATAAAATAGAAACTTATCTATCAATCCTATTGTAAACGATTTTTCAAATTTTAATAATCGTTCTATGGATTGATTCCCTATTTTTTAAACGTACCCAAAAATTTTATATTTCCGAGGTATATGCGATAAATCCTTTTTGTAGCAAAAACTAAAAATCAGAGTGTATCGTATTACGTTTCTTAACCCGCTCACCAAGGGATTGGAACTATCTCCCCGCCTCCCAAGATTTGTGTATTTCTATAATAGTTCTAAAATAAAATTTTTGTACACATTTTGTTTCTTGCATGCCAATCTTTTTACAATAAGTTTTGTAAACTTGGCGAAGATATAAGACACATGATGCTTTTGCCGAAGTAAGTTTTTTGCTTAAAAATTTACAATTAATTCCTTAATATTGTTTCACAAACACTTGCAAAACTTCAAAAAAGTCTTGGCATGGCAAAATCTGACAATTTTATAATATGAACTAATTGTAAACAAATTTTAAGACTTTTGAGAGGTTACGCAATTTCATAGGATAAAAATACTTTATATACATGTAAGGTAGTGTTATTGAAGGTTATTTATGGGCATTCCGGCTGTAGAAGTATTAGAAATATGTGTTCCAAGTTCGGTTTTTCTGTATAACAATGTTAAGAAAGTTGAAAACGGCGAAACCGCAAGGGGAAGTGTTGTCTTTGCACAAGGCTCAAAAATAGCTACTGCTGTTGCAAAATATCATAACCAAACAGCTAAAACAGCAAGCGAAGCTTACAATATTTTCGGTAAATATGCCCAGCAATCAAAGGCTTTAGATTATGTAGGGAGAGGTGTTAATTGGGCAACAAAGAACGTAAATCCGTTAATTTGTCTATCTGCCGTTTATAAGACAGCAAAATCAGATGATAAAGTCCATACCGGTATTACTCAGGCTGGTGCGATTTCAGGTATGTTTCTTGGGGAAGGGATGATGAAACTTGCTCAGGATGATATTTTTAATGCCGAAAATGTAACTAAGCTGGCTGAACATTGTAAAAAAATTCCGGGATTGAAAGCTTTGTCTGAGGCTCTTTTAAATTCAGGCGGGAGTGGTAAGGTTGCCGCAATAACTAAAGGTATAGCTTTTGTTACGACTTCAATTTTGTCATATGCTGCAGGTGAAAAAATAGGTACAGCTTGTGCAGATGATGTGTGTACAAATTTGGGTATAGATCGAGAAAACCAAAAAATAGACCAAATAGTCTAGTTACATTACAAAAAATATGTTATAATATAAATGGTATGAAAAAATTTATATTATTATCTTCGATACTGGGTATGATGTTTTTGGGAGCATTGCCATCTCATGCAATTAAAATCGGGCTTATTACGAATGCATCTCAGGTTGGTGTAGGCTCATCAAAGGAAACATCTATTATTGATGCAAATACTAATAAGACAGTATGCAAAATAGATGCCATGAAGGGTTATGAAATTATCCCTTATAAAAATACTATGGCAATAAAAATTAACGGAAAATTCTATCAGATTTATTCCGATAATATTGTTATAAAACCTGCAAAGGATGGTTTTGTAAGTGCAAAGCGTAAATGGTATCGCGGATTTTTAATGATTCAAAACCGCGGTAATAAGTTAACAGTTATTAATAATGTAGGTTTGGAAGATTATATAAGAGGAGTTGTTCCTTCAGAAATGCCTTCCGGCTGGGAAATGGAAGCATTAAAAGCACAGGCTATTGCAGCAAGAAGTTATGCATTGGCTAATCTTGGTAAACGAGCAAGTCTTGGTTATGATTTAAAAGATACACCTGAAGACCAGGCATATGGCGGTGCGTCTGCTGAAACTGCAAAAACAAATACCGCAGTCGAAGAAACAAGTAATTTGGTTTTAACTTATAATTATAAAGTTATTTCGGCTTATTATTCCGCTTCTGCCGGCGGTCAGTCAATAAGCACTAAAGACGTATGGGGTGCAGATGTACCTTATATCCGTTCCGTTCCATCATATGACGGTAACGTAAAGAAGAACGGACATGGTGTCGGCATGTCCCAGCATGGTGCTAATAACTTAGCAAAAGAAGGATATAATGCATATCAAATTCTTCAATATTTTTACAAAAATGTAAAATTTGCTAAGGCTAGTGAGCAATCTGTATAGAATTTCAAAGCTAAATTAAAAAAAATAACATATAAAAAAGATTAAAATGTAAAGATTTTAGTCTTTTTTGTTATTGTTAAAACGCTTGCTGTTATTGAATTTTATGCATGTATATCTCTCAAATATCCTAAATATTAAGAAAATTTTATATAATTTTCTCTAAAACCCTCTTGCAAAAAGCAAATAAAGTGTTATAATAACTTTGTCGATAGAAAAAGCATGCGGAAAGAAAATGGTTTCTTGGGTCCGTTTGCAAAGGAAGAAGGAGGTTCGTAATGAACAAAGAAGAATTAGTAAAAGAAGTATCTAAAAAAGCGAAAGTTTCACAAAAATCTGCAGCTGATGTTATTGCAGCTACATTAGAAACTATCCAAAAAACTGTATCTAAAGGTAAAAAAGTAACTTTAGTTGGTTTTGGTACTTTTGAATCAAGAAAAAGAGCTGCTAGAACAGGTAGAAACCCTCAAACAGGTGCTACTTTGAAAATTGCTGCTAAGACTGTTCCTGCATTCTCAGCTGGTAAGAAATTCAAAGAACTTGTTAAGTAATTTTTCTTGTTCGTAAGAATTTAAAACACCGTCAAATTGATTTGACGGTGTTTTTTATTGGTTTTATTATTTCATGTTATAATTGGTTTAAAGGAGTATATAGTATGAAAATTGCAATAGGTGCTGATCATGGCGGATATGATTATAAGGAAGAAATATTAGGATTACTGCAAAGTAAAGGCTATGAAGTTAAAGATTTTGGTACATTTTCAAAAGACAGTTGTGATTACCCTGTCATAGCAAAAGCGGTAGCAAAAGATGTTGCCGCAGGGAATTTTGACAGAGGAATATTAATTTGTGGTACAGGTATCGGCATGTCTATTGTTGCAAATAAGGTTAAAGGTATTCGTGCGGCATTATGTTCGGATACTTTTTCGGCAAAGGCTACAAGAGAACATAATAATTCAAATATTCTGTGTTTGGGGGCTAGAGTAATAGGTAACAAACTTGCTGAAGATATTGTAAAAATATGGCTTGAAACGCCGTTTTCAAATGAAGAAAGACATCTCCGCCGTATCGGAATGATAGAATAGTTTATGATAAAGGATATTTTTAATCAATCTGTTCAAAACAAAAATATAGTTATGTTTACGACAGCCGTATTTTTTATGTCCGGTATTTTGTCATATTTTAATGATTGTGCTCTTCCCGTAACTATTATTATAACGGTTTTGTTATTAGTCTTACATTTTAAAAAATATATTTCTTTCAAGTATATTTTGTTATGGGCATTTATTTTTTATATAGGTTATTTTAATGCTGCAACAAGAATTAAAGATACCGATGTGTTGGTAAAACTTGCACCGGCTGATGTTGTAATGACCGGGCGGATTGTTTCTATTCCAACAGGTAATTCACCGGATAAACATAAATTTTTCTTTAAGGTAAGCAGTATAAATAATGAGAAAATTGCGGGAAAAACTCTTGTAAATGTTACAGATGAGAATAAAGATTTTTCAAACTTAAATATAGGTAACACTTATAAAATTACAGGTAAATTGAGGTTGCCGTTTAAAGCAAGTAATCCTTCTCAATTTGATTACGGTAAATATTTAAGGAATTTTAATACATATACCATTGTTTATGCCGAAAATTCAAACTGCGAAAAATTGGATGAAAAAATGGGTATAAAGTGGGCTTTTTTAAATGAATTAAATAAGGTTAGAAATAGTATACTCAGTACCCATGCAAAATATCTTAAAAGTCCTTATCTTGAAATTTTAGGCGGTATTGTATTTGGAGATGATGCGGTTGCCCCGCCCGATTATGTAAAAGATTCATTTAAAAATTCCGGTTTACTTCATATTTTGGCGGCATCCGGGATGAATGTAGCATTTATATACGGATTTTGGTATTTTATATTAAGAAGGCTCAGAGCTCCAGTCAAATTTACAATAATTTCCGGTATGGTGGTTGTTATTTTATACACCTTGATGACAGGACTTGGCGCATCGGTAGTTCGTGCAGCTTTGATGTTACTGTTTGTGTTAGCGGGTAAACTTATAGACAGGGATTCACACAGTGTTTCTTTGCTGGCTTTTGTAGCCTCTTTGATGCTTTTGTATAATCCTGCATACATTAATGATGTCGGATTTCAATTATCTTTTATTGTAACCTTTGGGCTTTTAACAACAGCCAATTTTGTTATGGCAAAAATAGAAAAATTAAAAATCCCAAATTGGCTTGCCGGTGCAATCCTTGTTCCGATTGTTGCTCAATTTTGGGTAATTCCTCTGCAAATGTTTTATTTTAATACTATTAGTACGTATTCGATATTGGCAAATGTTTCTATTATACCGTTTTTAAGCATAATAAGTTTTGGCGGGTTTGTAAGTTCTGTGCTTGCAATAATCACTCCGATAGCAAAGTATGTATGTTTTGTATTTGATATTGTTCTTAAATATTGTCTGATAGTTCTTGTTTGGATTTCGGATTTCTTTTCAAATTTGCCGTATTCAATGTTTGAAACAACACATCCTTCTGTGTTACAGGTAGTTTTATATTACATAATATTATTAATAATTACATTAATGTTTAAAACAGGTTTTAACAAGAAAACAGTTATAACTGTTTGTTCTTTAGTAACTATCTTGGCTTTATCTACGGTATCTTTAGGAAACCATAATTTAGAAATAATTGCTTTCGATGTACAGAATGCAGATGCTTTTCTTATAAAGACTCCTAAAAATAAATATTTTGCGATAGATACAGGGAAAGCAGGTTATAATGGCGGAAAAACTCAGGCTGAAGTTATTATTTTAAAATATCTTAAAGACAGAGGGATAAAAGAACTTGAGGGGCTTATTATCACTCATTTTGATACAGACCACTCGGGTGGTGCTGCCGATTTAATAAATAAATTGAAAATTAACAAAATATATATTAATTCAACGGATAATGAGGGTTTTACTTCAAACAATATATATAAGAGTATAAAAGATAAGCAAATAGATACTGTTGTTGTAAATGATACAAATACAATGTATCAGGAGGATAATCTGAAAATGATTAACCTTCGCCCGCATGGGAAAACCGATAATGAAAATTCTATTATAACTTTATTGTCTTATAATGATTTTCAAATGTTATTTATGGGTGATGCGGGGGTTGAAGCCTTTGAATCAATAAAAGCTTCTCTGCCGGCAGAACGGTTAGAAGTGTTAAAAGTTGGGCATCACGGGGCAAGAGGAGTTGTTGATGAGTCTATGGTTAAAACGATTAACCCTGTTGTTTCATTAATTTCTACAGGCAGAAATACTTTTGGACACCCGAACAAAAGTACGCTTGATACTCTGAGAAATACAGATATTTACAGGACAGATTATAACAATTCAATAAAAATCTCTGTAAACGATAAGAATTATAGGCTTTTAACCTATGATAAGAACCGTCATAAGTACAAAGTGTATAAAACGTATTAATAAAACACTTGCTTTTTATAATTATGTATGTTATAGTTATTTCGCTGACAGGGTCTATAGATAAAAGAATCTATATGCGGCAATTATACCCTGAATGTGTTAGATAGTGTTACTCTGAAAGAGATTAATGGGTTCGGAAGAATTTAATTACAAATATATAAAGGATAGAGCAACAGCAGGCAGCTGGCGGCGCGGTTATGAGTACCATACAAAAGATATGGTATTTGATACGTATCCTGAAAAAAACTTCTATATGGGTAAGGTTAAGGGTAACTTCCAAGACCATTATAATACAGACCTTATTTTCAAAAAAAATAAGGTTGAAGCACGTTGTAATTGCCCATTAAAAGAAGAATGGTGTAAACACGCAGTCGCTGTCGGATTAAAGGCTGTCGATGAGCATGCTTACGAAGATTGGCTTGAAACAAAATTCGGAATTGAAGCAAATTTCCCGGATGAGAATACTGCCCTTACTGAGGAGCCTCAGGGTAGTTATATATTCCATTTCAATCCTAAAAGAAAAGCTAATTTCTTTTCAATTCTTGTACGTTCAAGAGAAACAGGTAAAATAGTAAGACAAATAGAGAATATATTAAGAGCTTTGATTGAAGCTCAAAAACAAGATAAAAATTTTGAGCTGAATACTTCTCAAAAAGTCGAATTAGAAATTTTTAAGCAGCTTTTAACAATATCAAGACAAGATAAAAAAGCCGGATGGTATGATATTCCTATTACAAAATTCGGACCGATGTTCCCGCTTTTAAGGATGGCGGATGAGGTCTTGGATGAAAAAACAAAAGAAAGATTAAAGTTTGTTGATGAGGAATGGAAGCTGGTATTAAATGTTAATTACTCTCAGGGCGGTACTTTGATGCTTTCTTTAGAGTGGAAAAGACCGGATAAAGATGATGTATATCCGCTTGAAGAAGTAAGATATTTCTCAAGACATTTAAAATGGGGCAGATATAAAAATATTATTTTCCCTACCTCAATAGCAATGCAGGCTATTCCTCAAAATCTTTTAAAATCATCATTCACTGATTTAAAGGATGCCGAGGGCGGTAAATTTATATATGAAGAATTGCCTAAATTGCAAGAAATAATGGAAGTCAATGTAGATGAAAATATATCTAAATTGATGTTGGAAGAAAGACCTCCGTTAAATGTCGTAACGCTGGGTATTGATTATGACCAATCTTTAAAAGCGGAATTAGAGTTTGAGTATGACGGTGTTAAAGTCCCGTTTACAAAGCAGGCGGATAAGGCTCCGTATATTTCCGTTAAGAAACCGGGTGAAGATATAATATATTGGGTAAAACGTAACTTTAAACATGAACAGGAAGCTTATGCAATGCTTCTTGCGTGTAAATTTGTTCCTATGCAGACTAATAATCTTGCTTTAGAGAAAGAAAATGCAATCGACTTTTATAACTATTATATTAAGCAAGCGGGTGACGGGTGGAAGTTTATTGAAAAAGACGATATGAGCTTCTTTAAACTTATGGAAAATCCGTTTAAACTTTGTGCAAAGATAGACTTTTCTCAAGAATCTAAAGACAGTTTTGAAATTCAATTATATGGTCAAGCCGGCGAAGAAATTATTGATTTCGATGAAATTTATGAAACAATTCAAAGTGGTGAAAAATATTCAAGAATCAGAAGTTTGGGTTTTGTTGAATTCCCTGCACAAGATATTTATTCAATGATGCGTTCCTTTAATTCATTTGATGTTTACAGAAACGATGATAACAAATTCATTGTAAAAACATTTAGAGCAGGTTTGCTCTCGGAATTAAAAAATCTGAATATAGAATTAGTTTTGAGTGACAGTTTTAAAGAGTTTTGGGAACAGATGTCAACATTCTCTCCTGATGTCGGGCTTGAATTACCTAAGACTTCGGTTGCGACTTTCCGTGAATACCAGTTGAAAGGCTACGGCTGGTTATGGTTTATGTATAAATACGGATTGAACGGAATTTTGGCGGATGATATGGGTTTAGGTAAAACTTTACAGGCTTTGACAGTTTTACAAAAAGCCAGAGAAGTTGACGGCCCGATGCCTACACTTGTTGTTTGTCCGACAACCGTTGTATTTAATTGGGAATGTGAAATTCAAAAATTTGCTCCCGAACTTACTTGTTTAAAATTATCAGGTACTGAAAGACGCGGATTGTTTAAGAAGATTCCTGAGTATGATGTAATTATAACGAGCTATGCTCTTATTCGTCGTGATATTGATAAATTAAAGGATATAAATTTCAGATATATTATTTTGGATGAATCGCAGAATATTAAAAATGCGGTATCTCAAACCGCACAAGCCGTTAAAAAGTTACAATCTCAGCATAAATTGGCTTTATCAGGTACTCCGATTGAAAATAAACTTGAAGAGCTTTGGTCGGTATTTGATTTCTTAATGCCCGGTTTCTTATTGTCGGCGGCTGAATTTAATTCCCGTTATGTAAATCCTATTATGGAAAGACAGGATAAGACTGTCGAAAAACGTTTAAAATTACAGATATTCCCGTTCATCCTTCGTCGTATGAAACGAGATGTTGCAAAAGATTTGCCTGATAAAGTTGAAAACGTTGCATATTGTGAACTTACTGATGAACAAAAAGATTTTTACCTGCAAGTTCTTGATAGTACAAAAGAAGAATTATTTAAGAGTATTGAACAAAACGGTCTTGAAAAGAGCAGGTTATCTATTTTCTCTGCACTACTTAGACTTCGCCAGATTTGCTGTCACCCTAGACTTTATGACAAAGAAAATGTTAAACACGTTATGTCGTCAGGCAAATTTGAAAAACTTAAAGTTCTTGTTGAGGAGATTATTTCAGAAGGTCATAGGATACTTCTGTTCAGCCAATTCGTTAATATGCTTGATTTGATTAAAGATTGGCTTGAAAGAGAAGGTATTGAATATGAATACTTAACAGGTAAAACAAAAGACAGACAAGCAGCTGTTGAAAGATTTAATAACAGTAAAATCCCTATATTCTTGATAAGCTTGAAAGCCGGTGGTACAGGCTTGAACTTGACGGGTGCGGATTATGTAATTCATTACGACCCTTGGTGGAATCCTGCGGTTGAAGATCAGGCAACAGACCGTGCTTACCGTATCGGACAGACTAAGAAAGTATTTGTATATAGGCTTATTACAAAGAATACGGTTGAAGAGAAAATCCAAAAACTCAAAACAGTTAAACGTGACCTCGTTGACAGCGTAATTTCGGTTGACAGAAATATTGTTAAATCACTTACTATGGACGATATTAGAGAAATCTTCTCGGTTGATTAATTCATCATATGTTTTAAGGTTTTTTGAAAGAGAAACTAATGGATGATACTCAAAAATACGATATATATATACATAAAAGAAAAACCTTAAAGGTTGTTATATTCTTTATTTTGACGCTTGGTATATATTTTTATTTTTGGTTATGGAAGGTTATTAAGGATATAAATAATTTGGAAGGAATTAACCAAAAGTTGAATTTTTGGACAATTATTGTAATTCCTTTATTTTTTGATTGTTCTTTTTTTTATTACGAGTTTTCTCATTTAAATCAACAGACGAATGCTTCTTTAGAATCACTTTATAATATAATAATGGCGATTATTTATATTATAATTGCACGAATTGTTATAAAAACAATTAAAAAATATATCAAACAAAAACAAAATATAAATATAAGATATAATTATTTAGGTTTATTATTTTTCCATGTGTTCTATGCAAATTATTTTATTAATACTTTGGGAAAACGAGTTTCAAGAGCTGTTAATAAAGAAGACAATGAGATAATTATTTTGTAAAATTTGGTAGGTCAGAATTTTTAATATCGGCATAGCAACGTTGACCTGCATATATATTGTATTATGATATGCACTTTTAAATTTTCTTTTTTTATCATAATATAATTGTAGGTTGGCATTACTGTGCCGATAAAATCATAAAATAAAATTTTATAAATGATAGCATGTAAAGAGAGGATATTAAAATGGTACAAAACAGAATAGGAATAGATGTTGGCGGAACAAATGTAAAATTGGCTCTGGTAAGTCCTGAAGGTAAAATTATTTATTCAAATTCTATTCCGACACATGCTGAAATGGGTTATGAATATACAGTAAACAATATAAAAGAGGCGATAAGAGATTTATTGAAAGAAACGGATAGTCAGCCGACTGATATTCAGGGTATTGGTTTTGGATTCCCGGGACAGGTTGATTATAAGTCAGGTGTGGTAAGATTAGCCCCTAATATTCCCGGTTGGGTTGATGTGCCGATTGCTCAGATGATTGAAGAAGAATTTGGTATTCCTACTCGTGTAGATAATGATGTTAGATGTGCTGCTTTAGGCGAACTTAATTTTGGTGCAGGAAAAGGTTGTGAAAACCTAATTTGTATTACTGTCGGTACAGGTATAGGTTCAGGATTAATTGTAAACGGCAAATTAGTCAGAGGTGCTTCAAATGCGGCGGGTGAAATAGGTCATATTAAACTTCAAATGCATGACGGTCCTATTTGCGGCTGCGGTGATACAGGATGTATGGAAGCTTTTGCGTCAGGACCTGCTATTGTTGCTATGGCAGAAGATTATATAAAAGGCGGTAAGTCTACAAAGTTCAGAGAACTCGCTAATCCGGATATTACCCCTCGTATAGTTTTTGAAGCTGCAAAACAGGGAGATCCTGTTGCAAAAAGAATTTATACAATAATGGGTGAATACATAGGTATCGGACTTTCAAGTGTTATTAATTTATTAAATCCGGAAAAAGTTATTATCGGCGGCGGAGTTGCAGCTTCCGGTGAATTTTTGATGGAGCCTATAAGAGAAACAGTTAAAAAACGTGCAATGAAAATTGCAGGTGAAACTGTCCAAATTGTTCCTGCTGAATTAGGTAATACCGCAGGTGTTATTGGTGCAAGCTTGCTTATTGAAAGTTAAATTACATTTATAATATGTTAATTTGTAAGGTGCGTCATTTTGACGCACCATTATATTAAAAAATAAATTGAGGCTGCTATAATGCAAATATTTTCTCCTAATATGTTGAAAACTTTTGAAGAATGTCCTAAAAAATATGAGTTCAGGTACATTCAGAAACTTAGTGTACCTTTGGAAACAAAGGTTTTTGAAAAAGGGAAAAAAATTCACGCCTTGGCTCATTATTATCTTCGTGGTGATGATATAACAAAAATGATATCTGAATTAACCGAGGAAGAAAATACGGTTTGGCATAGTTTAATGAGTAACGAATATTTTCAGAAACAATACGTAAATTCGGAATATAATCTTAATTGCAGAGTGGGTAATTATTGGATAGGCGGTCGTTTAGATGCCTTTATGAAGTCTGAAAATAATTATTATATACTTGATTACAAAACGGGTTCGATTCCTAAAAATCCCGAAACTGATTTTCAGACAATTATATACCTGCTTTGTGCAAAAGAAATTTTGGAAAAAGGCTGGGGCAGTAACTTTGGTCTGAATTTTGTATATATAGATTTGAAAAATAATAAAAATATATTAATTGAATATTCTAATGATAAAGAAGTAATTTTTAGGGATAAAATTATTTCAACTTGTAACAAAATAGAAGCAACACATGATTTTTGTAAAAGCAATGAAGCTTGCAAATATTGCGAATATAGTAAGTTTTGTTATTAATCAGGAATTGTGATTTTATATTTTTTGTAACAGAATGTAAAATTTTAAATCTAAATACTAAAGATATACTTTTCATATACCGTAACAAAGGGTATGGAAAACTATAACTTATTATCTCTTACATATAAAATACGTGACAACGGCAGAAAGACTATCTATAGTGCTGAATCAGATGGTTCTGTTGTTGTTAATAGCAGCATGAATCAGGGATACGATTTAATTGAGGTTAATAGAGCTATTGTAAACCAAATAGATCATACTTTAGAAGATGGTGATAGTGCATCGTTAAACGGTAAAGTTGTAAATATTTTTGGAACAGTTTCTGATGATGTAATTGAAAGTATATTTACTTCAAATGCGACATCTCCGTCAGATCCGTATCCAGTTGTATCTTTACCGGTTGAAGTGCCGGTAATCGGAAATGCTGATACGCAAACTGCATCCACATATAAATCTTATAAACCATCTGAGATTGGAAAAATTAAAGGTATAATTTTTGCTATTCATCATCCTGATGAGCCTTCCCCAACACCTTCAACAGCTCCGGAACCTACAGTTTCCGGTGAACCTGATGAGGGGACTTCTGTTGAGCCGACAAGTTCGGATGAACCTGGTACGGAAGTCAGCGGAGAACCTGGTACGGAAGTCAGCGGAGAACCGAGTACGGAAGTAAGTACCGAACCTAGTACAGGAGTGAGTGAAGAACCGACCGAACCTTCGGGTGAAGGCACCGGTAAATCCTTTATTACTGAAAAATATAACAATTTTTATAATGCCGAAACAATGTTTGAATTCTTGTCAACTTTGACGGGTGGGCAAGTTACAAAATCTACCGGTATTACAAGAGCTCAATTAATTAAATTGACTCAGAATGAATTGGCTGAAGCGGATAATGAATGTTTC
>Ga0247611_10008058_pt1 | contig 13073 bp, 7 predicted proteins | sample 177DNAGHGhighgp2_FD_192422 | JGI IMG/M metagenome (GOLD analysis project Ga0247611, IMG submission 192422) | Sheep rumen microbial communities from Palmerston North, Manawatu-Wanganui, New Zealand - 1770 DNA GHGhigh gp2 | ecosystem: Host-associated > Mammals > Digestive system > Stomach > Rumen ... | reverse complement strand
GGTGTTTGATTATGTATTGTAATGGAATGAAATGCCATTAGATGTTAGATTTGTGTTGTGTTGCAAGGGAAGAAATGCCGTAGGCATTAGACAATGGTAGCCAGCCATACAGCCGTGCCTATGGGTACGGCGAAATGGCTGGTGAGAGCGACACCCACAACAGAATCCTTGCCGTTAGGTAAGGGACAAGGGCTGCTCATGTCGCCTACCGTAAAGGCAGGCTTATATTATTGGGGGACAATCCCATACCAGCCATTTCGAAACACCTAACGGCGTTTCTGTATGGCTGGCTACCTTTGTCTGATGCCTCTGGCATCTTCTTTGCAAACAGCCCCAATCTGCATATCGGCATCTTCATTGCAAACAGCCTCAATCTGCTTATCGGCATCTTCATTGCAACTGCTCCCATCTGTTTATCGGCATCTTCTTTGCTTTCTATGAATCCAGAGAAGTTTGACATGGCGAGTCTTTCAATAGAAAAAGAAATTCGGCATAAGAAGAGGCAAAAGGGAACCTCTTCTTACGCCGAACAAACAATCGGATGAACTCCACAAGGGGGGATGATATCTTACTTGAACAACAGCTGTGCCATCTGATAGAGGCTACGTCTCCATGTCAGGAACTCATGAGCGGTTCCTTCTGAGATGTAACCATGAGCATTGAAGCCGGCAGCCTTGAGGTTCTTCACCGACTCATTGATACGGTCGGGCTGTTCCTTGCTACCGCAGCTCTCAAAGATGAGCTTCACCTGTTTCTTGTCCTTGATGTCAGAAGGCTCATACTGTCCACCACTGAGCAGTCCGTATGAACCGAACACCTCCGGGCGACGGAGCGTGATGGTCTTGGTCTCCATGCCTCCCATGGAGAGTCCAGCCATTGCACGGTTCCACTTGTCAGCCTTTGTCTGGAAGTTAGCATCGATAAAAGGTACCAATTCATCGACAAGAACTGTCTCGAACTCCTTGGCGGTGAAACCGCCGAGGCCACCAAACTGGATGTCATTAGTCATACCATAAGTCATCACGATGATGAAAGGCTTGATCTTTCCGTCGGCAATCAGGTTATCCATGATAAGGTTGGCATGTCCTTGTGTACTCCAAGCGGTTTCATCCTCACCCCATCCATGTTGCAGATACAAAACGGGGAATTTCTCCTTCTTGTTCTTACCGTATGTTGGTGGAGTATAAACGAAGGCACGACGGCATGTCTTGGTGCTCTCTGACCAGAACAATACTTGTTGTACATTTCCGTGAGGAACATTCTTCAATGCGTAGAAATCCTTGTCGTGAGCGGGAATCTCAATACCACTTTCCCAACGAGTAGAACCATAGTAGTTGCAGGTTCCCGGATCATTGAATGTTCCGCCATCAATGGAGAGATGGTAATAGTGGAATCCTTCATCCATTGGACCTTCCGTAGTTCCTACCCATGAACCATCATAAGTCTTGTGCAACTTGGTTCCACCACGACCGCCAAGACCGAGACTAACGGTTACTTCCTTTGCATCGGGAGCTTCAACGCGGAAACGAGCATATCCTTGTGAGTTCACTTGTGGATATTGTTGACCAGGCTGGTTCATCTCAGAAGGAACGAAATCCTCTTTTACACCAGGCATTTCAGGGAATGCGAGATTGGGATTGAATGGTGGACGTTGCTGGCCGAATCCACCACGACGACCACCCTGGCCTTGTGGACGAGCAGGACGAGCGGGACGCTTTGGCAAATCCCATGCTGGTGCCTTCATGTCCTTGATGTACTCGTAAGCCATCTTAGGCTTGTACTCGGAGTCGAAGGGAAGAGGATAGTTGGCAGCACCGAGCCAAGAGTCACGGTCACCCAGATTCCAGAATGTCACGCAATCTACGACATCCTTGTGCTTGCGGAATACACGGAATACGCGTGCGTACTGGTCAGCAAGATGTTGCTTAACGGAATCGGTTACATTCACACCTTCACGACTGAATCGGAGTTGTCCACCCATTTCCTCATTCACACGGATATCAAGCTCGGTTACATGGATATGCTTTACGATAGTCTTGTAAAGAGTAATGGCATCATCCACTTCTTTCTCCGTAGGACCATAAATATTATAGTGTCCTTGCATTCCGATACCGTCGATGGGAACACCAGCATCCTTCATCTTCTTTACCATGTTGAAGATGCGTTTGCTCTTTACTGGGTCGCATTCATTGTAATCGTTGTAGAAAAGTAATGCTTTGGGATCGGCCTCGCGTGCAAATTGGAAGGCCTTTGCGATAAACTCGTCGCCACATAATTTATACATCACGGATTGGCGATAGGGGTCTTCCGCATTCTTGTCGTCTGTCATAGCTTCGTTAACAACGTCCCAACAATAGACGACATCTTTGTAACGGCTGACGATAGCTTGGATGTGATTCTTCATGCGTTGATAGAACACTTCCTTGGTGGGATTGTCTGAGGTCATCCAACGACCGATTTGTGAGTGCCACATCAAGCAATGGCCACGCAACTTGATACCGTTTGCACGACAGAAGTTGGCAATACGGTCGGCATTCTCCCAGTTGAACTGACCTTCATTCGGTTCAGTAGGTTCGGGTTTCATGTCGTTTTCACAAGTCATACTGTTAAATTCTCGCTTGATAAGCGCCTGTTGTTCGGCATTGGTGACATTACGCTGGTTGACAGCCACGCCAATCATAAAATAATCTTTATAGGCATCTTTGAGCCCTTGCGCCCATCCATTTGAGCTTCCTGCCATTAAGAGACTTAATGCGAGGATTGATCTCTGAATCTTTTTCATTGGTCTTATAAAATTGTTTATGCTGGTTATTAATTACTTCTTGAAAGTCCACCAGTCGAGACGAACATCCCCACTGGCATTGTCGAAACAGATGTAGAGGTCGTGAACGCCACTGGCATTCTTCACCTTTGTCCCGAAGGATTTATACTTATCCAGGTTTCCTGAGGGCTTGACGGTTGTCATACCGATGACAGGTCCATCGGTACTATCGAGTCGAAGCGTGACGGTGCAACTCCCTGTTGCAGCTGCCGAGAGGATGAACTGCTTTGCACCCACGGTACCAAAGTCCACCCCGCGCAAGCGGATGTATTCGCCATTGTCGATGTTGGTGACATACATATTCTTCTTTCCAGTGGAGAACGGCATCTTCTCTACGACTCCCGTGTTCTCTATTCCCATCTTGGCTGTCTTGAGTCCGTATCCCCATGCCATGGTCTCTGCCTCGACACGCTGATAGGGATTGAGCCAGTGCAGCTGCTTCATCGGCTGCTGGTCGAGCCAGTAGGGAACCTCGGCTATCGTCCCGTCAGGCAGATAATTGATTTCCGTAGCGGAAACTGAGCGACGCTCATGGTGTACGAAAGTATCCAGATGCATCAGGTCGTAGTTCTGTCCGAAGACATACGAATGTCCTTTGTAGTCGACGATACCCGGATGATTTCCCCTGTCGCGCTCCGTCGGGCGCATGATATAGCCCTTGCTCTCCCACGGTCCGGTGGGCGAGTCGCTCATGGCATAGCCCAGCGCCTCGGGACAACAGGTAGAGGCATAGCCCAGATAATAATGGCCATTGCGCTTGTAGAACCACGGTCCTTCCTGATAATGCTCTATATGATAAGGAAGACGCACGACGCTGTCTTTCAGGGAAATCATGTCGTCATTCAGTCGTGCATAGTACGTATAAGGGTTGCCCCAGTACATATACGCCTGTCCGTCGTCATCGGTAAACACGCTGGGGTCGATGTCATACCAGTTGGACTGATCCCATACTATCGGTTTCTTCAGCGGATCGCTGAAAGGTCCGTAGGGAGAATCGGCAGTGAGCACACCGATGCCATGACCGTGCAGCGGTGCATAGAGATAATACTTGCCATTGCGCTCAACGGTCTGAATCGCCCATGCCCCGTTCTCACGGCTACGCCAAGAGAAGTCTTTCAAGGAAGCCACAGCCCCGTGCTCTGTCCAGTTCACCATGTCGGTGGTCGACCACAACAGCCAGTCGTACATGAAAAAGCCAGCTGAGCCTTTCTCGTTCTCGTCGGGGATGTCTTCTGGAGAGGCATCGTGTGAGGTATAGACAAACAGAGTGTCTCCCACAACGAGAGGCGCAGGATCGGCTGTGTACTTGGTCTGGAAGAGCGGCATGTTGCACTGCTCGAGCGAGCGCACCTCCCACCAGTCAAAATTAAAGAGCTTCGGTCCTTTCCTTCCTTTGAAGACAAGGTACAGATCATGGACACCTGTCGCGATGGCTGTCAGGTCGGCTGTCAAGGTCTGCCACTTCTCCCATCCGCCGGTATGAGGAACACGCAATCTGACCAGCATCGGTCCGGCAACGCTGTCGGTATGCAGTTCGATGGTTCCACCACGCAGCGCACTTGCCACACGGGCTGTAAAGGTACGGGGGATGCGTTGTCCGAAGTCAACGGCCTGCAGCTTGATATAGTCACCGTTATGAATGTCCGACACATAGACACCCGTCTCAGCATTCTGTTCACTCTTGACGCCACTGGAGAAAGCCATCGTCTCTGCCTCCACCCGCCGATAGGGAGAGAACACATCCACGGGCTTCACCCCATCCGCAGTGGGAAGAATGGTCGGGAACGAGCCGTCGGCATTGTAGTTGAATTCCTCCACTGCCACACTTCTTCCGAATCCGCCGCCACCGGGCAGCTTTCCTGTGTGATAGAAGAAATAGCTGTGTCCCTTGTAATCGGCAACACCGCAGTGGTTGGTGAACGAGCCGGTATCACTCAATGGCATAATCTCTCCTGCATAAGTCCACGGGCCTGTCGGCGAAGGAGCCGTACTGTAGGAGATATGCTCAGGCACGCCACCTGCTGCATAGAGCAGCTGATAGACACCCTTGCGCTTGGTAATCCACGGTCCTTCCACGTATGAATCCTTATACTTGCGGCCTTTCTCGCGCTTGTCCATAGCAGGAGAGCCAAAGGCTTCCTCCGTCATCGGCAACATGCCCAGCTCTCCCTCGTAGGAAATCATGTCACGATTCAGTTTCAGATAATAGACGCGGGGATTGCCCCAGTAGAGCCAAGCCTGTCCGTCGTCATCGATGAACACGGTCGGATCGATATGATCCCATGAGCCGTTCTCGAACAGCGGTTTGCCGATGGCATCACGGAAAGGTCCTGTCGGTGAATCGCCGACAGCCACACCGATAGCCATTCCTTTTGACAACCTGGAATGGGCACAGATGTACCAGTAAAACTTACCGTCGCGCTCGATGCACTGACTTGCCCAAGCCCTGTCATCAGCCCAGGAGAAACTCTCCAGAGCCAGTGGAGAACCGTGGTCGGTCCAGTTCACCATGTCGCGTGTGGAATAGACTCGCCACTCCTGCATCCAGAAGAAGTCGGCACGGTCTTCATCATGTCCGGTATAGACATACATCGTTCCATCGTGAACCATCGGTGCAGGGTCACTGGTAAACCATGTCTGTACAAAAGGGTTCTGCGCCTTCACGGACATTCCAACTGCCATGAGGAACATAGCGACAAGCATGATGCACGTCTTTCTATTCATTCTTTTCATATCTATTTATTATTATTGATAACCAAAACAAAGCCTCCACGTGCACGACACGGGACGGCTGAAGGCAGACGGTCGGCTGAAGGACGGGAAATCTTCCAGGCACGTTCCTGCTCACTATCATCGGCGAAAAGCAGAATACGGCTGTCTGACTTGACAATGCCTTTTAACGCCAACGGCAAATCCCGACTTTCGTCCCTGCCGTTGATTCCTGCAACGTACCATACATCACCCGCACGACGTGCCATCACGACATGGTCTCCCGGATAGCCCGCCAGCAGCCGTGTCTCATCCCACGCCACAGGAAGACTGCCAAGGAACTGCTGCACCTCATCAGGCTGAGCCAGGAAACTCTCTGGTCTGTCGGCGAGATGCTGCAGACCTGACTCGAAGACCACCGTAAGAGCCAGCTCGTGAGCATGACTGGTGATATGCGGATGCTGGGAATCAGAAAAAGCACAAGGGGTGTAGTCCATCGGACCGATGACATTGCGCGTGAAAGGAAGTGTGGCATTATGGGCAGCCGCCTTCTTCGTAAAGGTCGGTACATTATTGTACCATTCAGCCCCATAGACACCCTCTGTCGAGAGCAGGTTGGGATAAGTCCGCTGCCAGCCACGGGGAATGGTAGCACCATGGAAGTTGACGAGCAGATGATGCCGGGCAGCACTTTCCAACAGGTCAATGCAATAATCCATGTTCATCTGGTTGTCTCCAGAGAAGAAGTCAATCTTCACTCCAGCCACTCCCAGCCGCTCACACCACGCAAACTCACGTTCACGGTCTTCGGGCTTGTTCAGGCGGAACTTCGGACCAGGCGCTCCGTCAATCCAGCCTACTGACGAGTTGTACCAAATCATCGGCTTCACACCACATTCCCTGGCATAGGCAATGGCATCCTCAACGGTCTTTCCGTTCTTCATCTCATCCCACTCGGCATCGATCAGCACATAGGGAAGACGGAGCTTTACCGCCATGTCTACATACTTGCGGATGATGTCGAAGTCGGAAGAGCCATGATTATATGCCCAATAGACCCAGGAAACGACACCGGGACTGATCCAGCTGACATCTGACAGACGGCATGGCTCGGCTACATCGGTAACGAGTGTCGATGCCACCACATCAGCCAATGAGCCGACAATAACCACCCTCCAGGGAGTATGCCAGCTGCCATTCAGTTTCGTCTCGTTTTTGTCAGGACAGACGCGGAACAGTTCTGTCTCCTTGTCATTGTAGAGACACGAAGCACTCTGCTGACGCTCGATGTCAGACTCGGTGATCAAGGCGAACAGACCGTCGTGAGGTTCGAGCAGTGCGGGATAGCCCCAACGGCTATTCCATCCGTCGGCGGTCACGCTCTGCGGTCCAAAGGACGGTACGGGCTTAACTTTTGCAGTCTCAGAGAACGGAAAGAATCCCTCATAAGACTCTGCCCACTGCTGCATCCAGCGGCGGGTTCCCTCCGGGATTCTAAATACCGTCTGCTCCTGCGGCGGCAGAACACCATTCAGTCCTGTCAATTCATATCGAAAAGCCAGTCCATCGTCATAAAGTCTGAGGATAAGTTTTATTTGCTTACTGAGCTGGACTTGATACTCGTTAGCAGTATTCTTACAAACTTTCCGCTTTCCAGCAAGCATCTTGTAATCGGAAATTGCACGACCTGCAAACTGAAATGCAGGCATGCGACTCGGAATCACAGAGCCCATGCCGACAACCGGCATGTCAAGCATCTGCTGATTTCCATAACTCAAAACAAAACCACCGTCCTTGGCAACAAGTGTCAGCTTCCCGTCAGGTGAAGCCATTTTTCTCCCCTTTGCAGACAAAGTTGTGGCAAAGGAAAGAAACATCAAGGTGCCAAAAACGGTGGTTAGCAGTACCCTTCTCATCTTGTTATTCTTATTTTTGGCAAAAATAATCAAAAAATGGCAGAAGGAGTATGCCTTTTGTATCACAAACTTAACGGTCTGTTACATACCTGCTCTGGTCGAGGTTCCTTTTACTTTCCAGTGAAATCAACAAGGATACGGAACACTTTCCCAGGCTGCTCCGCCCACTGCTGCATGGCCTGGGGAGCATCTTCGGGCTTGACCACGCGAGAGATGAGCTGGTCGACCGGACAGGTATCCCGCTCCAGGTAATGGATGACAGCACGGAAGTCAGAAGGCTGGGCATTGCGTGAGCCACGGATGTCGAGCTCTTTCTGGACAAAATACTTGGTCTCAAACGACACCTCGGTCTTGGTGTAGCCGATACAGATGACTCGACCTGTGAATGCAACTTCATCGACAGCCATCTGATAGGTTGCCGGACTTCCTACCGCCTCGATGACCACATCAGGACCAAAGCCAGATGTCATCTGTAAAAGACGGGCATGAACATCCTCTTTCTTTGTATTGATGGTATAGCCTGCCCCCATCTGACGAGCCAGTTCCAGCTTTTCATCGTCAATGTCGGCTGCCACGACAGTAGCTCCACGCTGCACACTACGCACGACAGCACCCATGCCAACCATGCCGCAGCCGATGACCATGACCACATCAATGTCGGTGACCTGAGCACGGGAAACTGCATGGAAGCCTACACTCATGGGTTCGATAAGGGCACAGGTACGCGGAGTAAGACGTCCGGCAGGAATCACCTTCTCCCAAGGCAAGGAGATAAACTCCCGCATGGCACCGTTACGCTGCACGCCAAGCGTCTCGTTATGCTGACAGGCGTTGACACGACCATTGCGACATGAGGCACACTTGCCACAATTCGTATAAGGATTGACGGTGACTGTCATTCCGGGTACAAGCCCGTCGGGAACATTGGCACCCACTGCCTCTATCACGGCTCCCACCTCATGACCGGGAATGACCGGCATTTTCACCATCGGATTCTTACCCGAGAAAGTGCTGAGGTCGGATCCGCAGAATCCTACATAATTTAGACGCAGCAGCACCTCATCGTCCTTTGGCTGCTGCATGGGGACATCTACAACCGCCATCTGCTGAGGGGCGGTAATCTGTATAGCTTTCATTTCTTTCTTCTATCTGTTTTTATTCTGACATGTTTTTAATATAAGGAAGGTCTATGAGGTCTTTCAGACCATAGAACCGGGCGGCATTGGCGCCAAGGAAGAGCTCTTTCTCCTCATGGGAAAGCTCCTGACTCTTCAGGATGAAGTCATAAGACATGCGATAGGTGATGGCTGTTATCGTGCGCGGATAGTCACTACCCCACATGAGTTTCTCCATGCTGACAAGTCCGGCAGCCTCACGGATAGCACGGATGGCAGACGGGAAAGGATAGAACTCGCTGTTGTAAAGCCACGTGATTCCTCCTGACTCAATCATCACGTTCGGATGACGTGCCAGCTTCACCTGTTCCTGCCACCTCTGGCAGACAGGCATTCCAAAGTGGCCAATGGCAATGCGCAGACGAGGACAGGCAGCAATGACATTCTCAAGCTCTGCCACCTGCATGTCTCCATCAGCCAGTGTCACCGAAAGGAAGAGGTCGTGCTGCTCCATCAGCTTGAACATCGCTATCATCTTCGGGGAATCGAGGTACACCCGTTGATCATCGACAATCAGACGATGGCCCGGTATGGATATGCCCTTGAATCCCTGTTCAATGAGCCGTGACGCCTCTTCTGCCGGATGATCGCTGAAACAGTCAACCATTCCGGTGACGAGAAAGCGATCAGGATAACGACGGGACACCTCTAAAAGGTAATCATTCTGACAGCCATCAATGAGCTCCTGCACCACGACGGCAGCTGACACCTGAGCATAATTCATATTAGAAAGGAACACTTCTGCCGAGTTGACACCGTCAATCATGAACGGCGGCAGCATCTGCACTTCCTCTCCTAAGAAGATGGAACGCCCGTCATGGATGGTACGGATAGGCAGCCCGTTCCATTGCGTATCCTGTCTGAGCCACAAGTGGCTGTGTGTATCTATAATGTGCATAATCTTTCTGCTTAAAAGTAATCCATCAGGAGTTCTCCCAGCGTACCCTCATCTGACTACCAATTATCTCACGGACTTTCCCGACAAGCTGTTCGTCCATCGGCTCATTGACATAACCGATGTTCTTCAGCACATTGTCAGGATTGGCACTACTGAATAGTGTTGTGGCAATCCGCGGATTGAGACTGGTGGAATACTGGATGGCGAGCTTCTCTATCGGATACCCCTGTTCCTGACAATAAGCAGCAGCCTTGGCACAAGCCTCCTTCAAAGCCGCCGGAGCTGGATGCCAGTCGGGAGTACCCCGTTGTGAAAGCAGTCCCATTGAAAGCGGAGAGGCATTGATGACTCCGATGCCGTTCGCCTCAAAGAAATCAAGATAGTCGAGTAACAGGTCATCATTCAGACTATAGTGACAGAAGTTGAGTACAGACTCCACCGTGCCGGGTTCGGAATGCTCGATAACCCAACGGAGATTCTCGGGCTGCAGGTCGGTGATACCGACATGACCGACAACTCCCTTCTTCCTGAGTTCCACCAGGGCGGGCAGCGTCTCGTCGACTACCTTCTGAAGTCCACCTTCTAAATTAGCCTGAAACTCAATGTCGTGTACATTGATCAAATCGATGTAATCGACATGAAGACGCTCCATGCTCTCATAGACACTCTCCGTAGCCCGCTTGGCTGAATAGTCCCATAGGTTTACCCCGTCTTTTCCATATCGGCCCACCTTTGTGGAAAGGAAATAGCGGTCGCGGGGAATTTCCAAGAGTGCCTTGCCAAGAACGGTCTCTGCCTTCAAGTGGCCATAATAAGGTGACACATCAATAAAGTTTATGCCATTATCCACTGCAGCATGTACAGCACGTATACCCTGCTGTTCGTTGATAGAGTGGAAAACCCCTCCAAGGGATGAAGCCCCAAAGGCAAGATTTGCCACCTGCATGCCTGTTTTTCCTAATTGATTCTTTATCATGATAACAGATAATTAGCTGATGATTATACTTTCCCTATCAATGGTTCACTATTTCTCTGGAAGGATGGGATCGCCCATCTCCGACTGCTCGACATTATTGGCATCGAGTTTGAAAAGCATAAACTGAGGACTGGCAGCTGTACAAGGAGTCCACTCCCCATTCTCGGATCCGTTAGGATTACCATACTTTGCAAAATTCGTCCATGCCGTCAGCATCTTCTCTGCAAGGTCCCAGTCACCTTGTGTCCACGGTCTCCAGCAGTGCTTAAGCGACTTGAAGACAAACCACAAATCGGAGGAATGGAAGGCGCCATTGAGACGGTCGGTAATATCGGGATGCTTTCCGTCATCGGGCAATGGACGGGCAAACTCGTAAGCCCATGCCTTGCCTCCCAGGCTGGCACGTACCTTACAAAACTCAGCGATGCCAGGTCCCATTGAACCCATGTCGTTCAGCGTGTAGCCAATCATATAAGGAATATTGGCAATACTACCGTTACGGGTGGCCTCATCAAAGTTCTTCAGACTTACATAACCGTCGATAATAGGCCGCTGCATCAGGAAGAGATCGGTCTTGTTCACCATATTATATAATGTACCGACTGTGTAAAGAACTTCTGTAGAAGCAGCACGTAACTTTGTGATATCTGTCAGTCCAGCCCAGTCCATGACCTTCTTTGTCTCAGCCTCGGCCTCCTTCAGTGAAGGGTTATAAGTAAAGAACTTGTTGACAGGAGTAGCCGGTTTTGCCTCTTCACCATCTTTGGCGGGTACATTGATGCCACCTCCACTCATGATAATTGCTTTCTGGAAAAGGCCACGTGCCAAAGGGGACTCGCAAAGTGTGCGCACGCTACCTGCCCCCGCACTCTGTCCGAAGATTGTAATATTCTCAGGATCGCCACCAAATTGCGCGATGTTCTGTTTGATCCACTTGAGCGACTGAATCTGATCAAGGATACCATAGTTGCCGGACACATGATTAGGACTTTCTGCGGAAAGAGCCGGATGCGTCATGAATCCGAAGATGCCAAGGCGGTAGTTGATGGTGACAAGGACAACATCCTTGGAAGCCCATTCCTGTCCGTCAAACTCAGGTTCAGAACCCCATCCTTCCCGGTATCCGCCTCCATGAATCCAAAGGGCGACAGGCAGTTTCTTGTTCGTCTCACCCGGGGCCTTCGTCCAAACATTCAGGTAAAGACAATCTTCACTGTAGGGAGCTTCATCGCCATATCCCCATTCAGATGCATAGAAACCAGGATAATGAACAGCCTGATAGCCAGGATGACCGAACTTATCACAGATACGAATGCTGTCCCAACCGACGACGGGCTGCGGCTCCTTCCATCTCAAGTCTCCGATGGGAGGTGCAGCATAAGGAATGCCACGATATACATAGACACCTTCGTTCTCGGCAAGGACACCTTGAATACGTCCGCCCTCAATAGTCAATACGGGATTATCATACTGCTGCGAAGTGCAAGCAAAGAATGCCAATAAAGGCAATAACAACAAATATTTTCTCATGAGGCTATGTTTATTTTGAAGATTATTCTTTTAAAAGATTAAACCTATTAATTACTTTTCTCTGATATAATACGATAGTTTCCACTGAGATGCATGAAGGCAAAGAGACGAAGCAGACCGTCGTAATATGCATCGAAATAACCGTCTTCAAAAGGAACGTGCTTTGCATTCCACAGAGCATCCACGAACTCCTTGCTCTTCTGATGGCGGCATAAGACCGACGCAGCAGCCACGGTAGCCACAAGACCGATGCTATGTCGCAGCTTGCGGAATCCGCCTGCCTGCAATATCTCATTCTCTGCCGGTAATGTACCGTCAACCCTGTACTGATCTACGAAATCATTGACACCCTGGGAATAGAAGAAGTTCTGGATCCGTTCGCCATACTGCTGCTGCCATTTGCGGTCTGCACAACTCCATTCATAATCAAGTGCGATATTCATAGGAACACGCCATGAGTCATAACGGAAATTGTTGCTGCCACGCATCCATCTGCTTTCCATCACCGTACCGTCGTATTGACACATGTCAGGGTTGAGTCCGGTCACGGGATGAGTCGCCTTGTGCAGGAACTCACGCGACTTTACTGCTGCCTGCCTCCAATAGTCTGCACGACCGTCGTCTGCCCATTTTGCCCACACTTCATAGAATGCAGGGATATGATAGGAAGGGTCTGTGATACGTGCACCAAACTGATCGGGAGTGAACGTGATCAACTGATGCTCCGGATGCAGCAGCGGCATCATCCCCTCTTCACCGTTCTTAGACATGGAACAGTTCAGGATATACTGTGCCTCTCGCTTGTAGTCGATGCCTGTATCATTTCCCCAACGGTTGGAGGCAAAGAGCAGAGCCGTCACGAAATACAACTCCCCATCGGAAGCCGCACCTTCTGCATTATGGGTTCCGTCGGTCTTACAGCTCCAGGCGAAATAACCTTCACGAGGACCGGAATGATGTTGCATGTACTTCTTGCTCCAACGCCATAGCCGGTCGAAGATGTCCTTTTCACCGAACTGAACGGCTATCATCATCCCATAAGACATCC
>Ga0247611_10008057_pt1 | contig 13074 bp, 6 predicted proteins | sample 177DNAGHGhighgp2_FD_192422 | JGI IMG/M metagenome (GOLD analysis project Ga0247611, IMG submission 192422) | Sheep rumen microbial communities from Palmerston North, Manawatu-Wanganui, New Zealand - 1770 DNA GHGhigh gp2 | ecosystem: Host-associated > Mammals > Digestive system > Stomach > Rumen ... | reverse complement strand
ACTTGCTAATCTTACGATCCAGATGGAAAAATGGCGTTCTGCTGCAAAACTTGCTGGAAGAGAGCGTGAGTTTACAAGTCTATTAGAGGATATCGGTAGCAAACGGTACTCTGTTGAAGAATTAACTACCAGGTTTACATCTTTGAAGGCTGAAATTAGTAGCACGCTGACTCCGTTACAAAAATTACAATTATCTATTGAAAAGTTAACGTCTTCGTTTGTTACACGATCTATTCTGAATTTTGCTAAGAATCAGTTGCGACAGGTCGCACGACAGATGATCACCGATGTCAAAGAGGTTAATAAGGCACTAACTGAATTTCAGATTGTTTCAAATCAAAGCGACGAAGAGTTAGCTAAGTTTTCTGGCGACGCATTTAAATCCGCTAAAAATATTTCTGCAAGTTTTACCGATGTTGTTGATGCGGCAACGGTATATAGTAGATTAGGTTATGAATCAGAGGATGCACTGAAACTCTCTGAAATGACAACCATGTTTAGTCGTCTTGGTGGAATAGGTATCAGTGATGCAGAAAATGCTGCAACCGCTGTGCTGAAGGCATTCGATATGAAGACAGACGACCTTCAGCTTGCTATGGACAAGATGGTTATGGTTGGCAACAACTTCCCCATCTCTGCAGCTCAAATTGGTGAAGCATTAAATAACGCATCGTCTGCGCTTGCGGCGGGTGGGAACAACTTTGACCAATCTATAGCATTATTGACGGCCGCCAATACAACCGTACAGGATGCAAGTAAGTCATCTACTGCTTTAAGAACAATTACTGCTCGTATTCGTAATACTAAAACAGAACTTGCAGATCTTGGAGAAGAATTAGACGAAAACTATAACACGACTGCAAAATATCGTGCACAGTTAAAATCTCTTTCTGGTGTTGATATACTTGATGCCAATAATCAATTCAGATCTACTTATGACATTTTAAAAGATCTTTCAGAAGTCTGGGACGATTTGGGTTCACAAGAACGTGCTGCAATTACTACACAAGTTGCATCAACTCGTGGACTTAATGTCTTTGAGTCTTTAATGAAGAATTTTGATATTGCAAAAGATGTTATGGATTCAGTCGATGATGCGGCTGGTTTCATGGCAGAAAAATATGAAACATATACAGATAGTATTGAAGCTGCAAATAATAGATTAAGGGCTTCTTGGCAACAGTTTAGTTCTGATTTGTTAGATAGTGGATTAGTATCTGGGTTGATCAATATTGCTGCTAGTGGTGTAGACCTCCTTGATGAGTATTTTGCACAACCAATCAAGGATATTATTGCATGGATTAAGCAAGGCGGCGAAGCATTTAACGAGTTTTTCTTCCCTAGGTCTGCATTTGAAACCAAATCAGAAGAGCTTGATGACATAGACGAAAAACTAAAAACGCTTAATAAACAAGTAGTAGACAATCTGAAAGAAATAGAACGCTTAAATAATGAGCAAGAAACTAAAGGATATTCCGAGGCGTTATCAGATGAATTAAGTGTTTTACAGCAGCAGAATATTGAATATCAAAATCAGATTGCATTACTTCAGCAACGTAAGGTTGCAGCGTCGGCTGAAATGAGTGATGCGTCGGCAGAGCTTTTATCTGGCAATAGTTTTAAGTATACATCACTAACAACAGAAACTGCTTCTGAAATAAACGAAAATGGAGAAGCTGTAACAAAAGGGTTTTATCGCTCTGCGCAAGCGTCTGGTGATTATACATCAGCTGTACAGTCAAACATCTCTACTATTGAAACGTCTCAACAACAGATGGATTTATTAACGCTTGCAGTTGAGTCTGGGACAATTGCGTTTGAACAATATACTGCATGGATGTTGACATGGATGCGTATTCAAGAAGATGCTGCAAATGATTTATCTAGTGCAATTACGCAATTAGATAAAGCAATGCCATATTTAACAGATCCTGCTCAATTAGCTTCTGCGCATCGTGCATATAATCTTGGTAGTGCTGCAATGTCTGCATACACAGAAAGTTCAATGAGCACGCAAGCAGTATTTAGCAGATATTTACAGACACAAGCGGCCGTACATATGGCAAGTGCTGTTGCACAAGATAGTTGGCGTGCCGTTATGCAACAAGCTGTTGAAGAAGCATCTACAAATATTGAACTGCCCTCTATGCTTCCAAGTGTACCATCTGAGTCTCGTGAAGCCGCAAACGTTTCTGCTGAAGAACAAGAAAAACAACCTAAAACCTATACCGCCGGCAGACAAAAAGTATTTGGAAATGTGGATGACTACGTTTTGTCTGAGGATAGTCCAACTACATATATACCAAAGCAACGTATGCCAGATGAGTATACAGAAGGTCCTGTTCCAAGCGTTGATCTCTTAGGGAAGCGTCTTGGTGATGAGGTTAAGAAGGCGGCAAAAACTATACCGTCTGGGTATATGTCAGGGTCAAGGCGAACAAATGTATCTGGAGTTGTTACACGAGACAAACTACAGAGCAAAGATCCATATGATGTTCAAAACCCTATGGAAGTTATTGGGTATAATAATCCTAGCCTTGTTGCTGCCGCTATTGCACAGGAAGAAGCATATAATGCAGAGGTTGAAGCACAGCGTGAAATTAAGGAGTCGCAAGGTAGCCTTTTGGATCGCCTTAAATCATTTGGCTCTAAAGTAATTCATTCTGGTGATATTGATTATATAAGTGAATATACAAATAAACATGGAGCATTAATTAACTATCAAAGCCCAGAAAATATTGTTAGAAATGGCTTAAAAGAAATAGACGATGAGATAGCATTTTATACTGATGCGTTAAAAAATCTTGATAATGTACAAGATGATATACCTATTGACTTATCATATCTCGGCGGTGGTAGTTCAGTTTCTAAAGCGTATGCACAAGCATTTTTGTCTCGTAAAATAGATGACGCAAGATCTAGGCGTGATTATGCCTCTTCGCATTCAGGTGATATTTTAAATGCTTTAGAATCACTGCCAGAAGATGTTACGCAAGATGAAGCGATTGCTGCTGTACATAATGCATTCGGTGTAAACAAACAAAATGCTGATTTATCAAGTGATGTTTCATTAGCATCAATGTCTCCAGAAGTATGGTTTTCAGAATTTGCACGGATATATGGTACAAATCCAAACATAGATTTTATGAACCGGCCAATGTTAGACGCAAATACCCTGCGTAAGTATTATGACGAAAACTATACTGGGATATATTCTACAACTTTAACTCGTCATGAGTCTAATGAGAGTGGAGATCTTTGGGGATTATTCTCGCCAATTTTCCAGAATGTTGCTGAAGGCGAAGCCCCAATAATGAACGATGAAGAACTTACTGATTATATTGATAATTTTTGGTTTACTTATGAGGGCATAGTTAAGGATATAGAAGCTCTTGGCGATGCTGCGACGCCACTTGAAGTTATTAGAGCAAATATGGATAAACTTGATCCAAAGGGGTTGTTCTTCGGGCTTGCACAAACAGAAGAAGAAGCACAGTCTTTGGTTGATGCCATTCATGAAAAACAAGCAGAAATTTATGATAATCAAGTAACAGATGACTTCCTTGAGGGTATTTATCAAGGTTGGGTTGATGATCTTGGTACATATTTAAGTTCATTAGACGAAGAAGAGTTTAATATTGCTGTTGGCTTTATTTTAGACGGGAACCTCAAAACAGATGGCGGGCATACATTTGTTCAACAGACGGACGCATATTTAAAAGAGTGGCAAAGCAAGTTAAATGCTTCGCCATTAGAAATGTCTGTAAAAGTCGCTAATGATGCGTTAGAAAAGTCAAACGAACATTATGGTGGTATTGCTGCCGCAGTAGCTAGTCAGAATAAAAATGGTTATTTAACGGTTGATGAGATATCTAAACTTGGCGATCAGTATGGCACCGCATTTTCGTATGATGGCGGTAAGATGCGTCTTGACCAGGAAAAAGCATATCAGATCTATAGACTTGAATCGCAAGAGGCATATAATAAAGCGACTGTTGGATTATTAAAAACGCAACAGCAGATTCGTGCAGTTGAAGAAGATCTCGTTAAAGAGATTCAGCGTGCAAAACGTGAAGGCAAAGAAGTTGATAACACCTATTCTCGTCAGTTACAACACTTGAAGTTACAAGAGGCACAATATGCTGCGATAATCAATCAGGTAAATGCCCAAAACTCTAGAGGGGCTGCATTTGATCGTGCTGTTGCTGGTGGGCGTGGTGATGCCGCAGTAAATAACCGTCGTGATGCCTTATTGAGTGCATTAGAAAATGGCATTAAGTACGGTCAAGTTGGTGAAGGCACTGGATTTGATGAAGCAATAAATTATGCTTTGGCGGGAGAACATGTTGGCACACGCCAAGAAGCAATTAACGCACAGCGTAAAATTAAGAAATATAGTGCGGCAAATGGTAAAGGTGCATATAACGTACAAGAGGATTTACGTCGCGCCGGTATATTACAGTATCAAAAAAATGAGGACGGATCATGGGCAAGAGATGCTAATGGGAAGCGTATCTTAGAGATCGGTCAGGCTGCTGATGGTGCGAATTATTCTGTACAACAGATGGCAGATGCTCTTGGTATATCCAAAGACTATATGTATGATCTTCTGGATATGATGACAACATATGGATATAGCATTAATTATGCCGATGAGAAATGGCAAGATATTGTTGACAATGCAGATGATGCAAGGGCTAAATATGCTGGTCTTCTTGGTGCGGATGCAGATAAAAATGCAAATGCAGATAAGATTGTTGAGAATATTGTTAATAAGGCAAAGAATGCAAAGCCTGGTGAGGTTGATGAGGCAAGCATTACAGCAGCATATCGTTATGCACGAGATAAGGTAGTTGCCGCAGCAACAGAGGGATTAAGCGATCCAAAGGAAGTCGAAGCGGCTACAGCTAAAGCGGTTGCAGATTTTCAATCATCATTGGCCACACAATTTGGCGATATTGCTGGAGAAAAGGGAATTAATTTGCAAGATATCTTTGCCGCAGGAGAGGGGCTTGATTTAAGTTCTCTTGAGGTTGAAGCGTTGCTTAATTTTGAGGTTTCTCCAACTCCGGGCGAAGTTAATGGAATGTTCCCAAACATTTCAAGGACATTGACATATGTTATTAGAACCGTTGGCGGTGTTGATACTAGTAATAGTAATATAAGGGCTGGAGATCGTCGTAGCGAAGGAGATTATGAAGATCGTTATACTGGGTCTGCAAATCTAAGTGGAACCGCATATATTGGTGGAAAATGGGGAGATCACTTTGGTACTCATAAAGCCCTTGTCGGTGAAATTGGCCAAGAACTGATGGTTGATCCAAATACTGGCACATGGCGTACAATTGGAGATCATGGCCCAGAAATAATTAATGTTCCTGATGATGCAATTATATTTAATGATGAACAGACTAAGGGTATTTTAGCAGGGCGTGGAGTTTATGGGCGTGGGAAGCAGTCTCATGCTTCTGGAACGGCACATGCTGCCGGTGCTGGTGGAGTGCTTGAGCTATGGAAGTCATCAAAAAAGAAAAAGGATGATGATAAAGGCGGGAGTAGTAAAGATGATGGTATCCTTGGCGATGAATACGAAAAAGATGCAGAGATGCTTGAACATCAGATCAAACTGCTATCCGACATGCTTAACCTCTACCATGAAGGCAGCGAGGAATGGTTCGATCAACAGTCCAACATTATTACTACATACTCTCAGGCTGTTGAACTGGCACAGCGCGAATATGAACGGCTCATTAAGTCGGGTTATGATGCCTCTCATAAAGACATGCGTAAACTTGCCGAGCAGATTATTGACTGGCAAAACGAAATCTTTGATGCCCAGCAGGACTACTGGGATGCACAGCGTGATAATGCTACTAAAACTCTTGAACATCTGGACAACCACATCAAAGCAATCGTAGACCTGAAAGAAGCGCATTACGACCTAATTAACTCCCTTGAAGATGAAGGTATTGCACTTCAGAAAGAGATGCAGATTGCTCGTGATGCCTACCCTTACCTCACTGAAGCAGAACGTATGGCGTCCATGACCGATGAAGACTACGCCTATCTTCTGGATAAACTTAGCAGAATCTCCAAAGAGGCTGGCGGTATGTACGAAGACTACCTCAAGCAAATTGAGGAAGTTGGTGAGGACGCAAGTTATGAACTGGATCGTATCACAGAACAGATGCAGATCCAGTATGATCTGAAGTCCAAGGAATATGCAACCGCAAAGGCTGAACTGGCTGTACTCAAGGCTCGTAAGAATCTTGAGAATGTCATGGAAGAAAAGAGCGTTGCAACTCTTGTTGGCGGTATGTGGGTATGGACTGCCGACAGCGATGAGGTCAAGTCGGCAATGGAAGAACTCGCTGATGCCGAACAGGAATACGCAAAGGCACAGCGCGATGAAGTCCAGGGTGCGGATATTGCGACCTTTGAGAACTACAGCGCAGAAGTACAGGCTCAGATTGATGCGATTGATGAAGCCATCTTCAGTATGGACACGCTTGCACAGGAAGTGCATGAACTCAAGGATGTTATCTGGGCGCAAATTCTGGCAAGCCTGAGTGCAACCGGTAAGAGTGCGGTTGAAGACTATGACACGTATCCTCAGACGTTTGCAGACAGTGCGGCTGAAGCACTAGCCAAACTGATTGCCGAGAACGACTTCAGTGCTACTTTAATGTCGGCATATAAGTCTAATCTTGGACGCAACTGGGATGCGGCACAGGCAGCGGCTTCCTCTACATCAAGCAGTAGCAGTAGTACCGACAACAGTACTACTGTATACATTGGCGATGTCCGTTTGGATCAGGATACGAGCAGTGTAATCATCCAGGCACTGCGTCAGGCAAATGTACTTTATCAGGTATGATGTTGCCATATAAATTAAATGTACGGGGCGATCACGAACGGTCGTCCCGTTTTATTACGCCTATAGAAAGGGCGGTGATAATGTTTGATATCTGAACCTATTAATTGGTATCCGTCTATGTTTATAGGCGATGGTAATGACACAATAGACGCTACTGAGGAAAACACGTTCTCATGTAACGTCCAGTGTACTGGATATATCTACGCTTATGATCTGATCATCATGCAGAACGATACAGACAGTACATTAGTATATGACTCCTCCCCCGTCCGTCTGAGTACGCCGTATGCACCAAGGAACAACCGTGGGAAACTTATGCCGTTGGAGATCGTTGTACCAGACAACACTTCTATGACGAATGGATACGAGAACGGATATAAGTGGCATTTACTGCTTTGGGAAGCAGACGCTGGTGAAAGTGCAAGTTCATCTGAGTGGCTTGATGAAGATCACTATACGACACATGAGTATCTGTTCTATGCAAAGACTGGTACGTCTGTGGCTGTAAATACGGACGGTTGGGATCCGCAAATTGTCACAAGCAAGTCCAAGGTATTCACGGCAACGTATGATTCGCCAGATATGATTCAGTGGTTTCGTTGGAATCTGGCCATTGTAGACGAAGATAGCGGTGAGAAGTCTGTAATCTATACAACCGATAAAATATACAGCTTTGATACGACATTTGCGTTTGACCAGTTTATTACTGGAAATACTTATGCCATTCAGGTTGAAGTGTATAACCAAGGTGGCATTTATCAAAAAAGTGACTGGGTTGTCTTCCCCGTTGAATATGATGTACTGGAAATGTCAGGTATCACGCATTGTGAGGTAACAGATCATGGACTTACTGTCACGTGGTCTAGTGCCTTATATATACAGGGCAGGGCGACTGATGAATATGGTGAACCGGTAGAACCTGGTACATATGGACAGCCAGACTATAAATACGGGCTTCTTCATCACTGGCCTATTGTTAACAAATATGCTTTGGATATGGAAAGCGGTGTACAAACCGTGTTCCAGAGCAATGAAGATTATGACGTGCTTGTAGATCAGGACGGCGCGATTGTGCTGAGTGTATTGTTGCGTCCATATAGTGGCACCCGCAGAAATGTTATGCGGATTGAGATGGAAAACGGTGTTGTTGAAACATTAGATCATATGGGGTTCTCTGCCGGTCTAGCACCCGATGCAAGTCTGACCCCATCTGCCTCCCTGGTCCCTCAAAAGGGCGAAGGCGGTATGTTTGTGTACAGCGGCTCCGGCTATGGTGCAAGCAATTATATAACCAATGATGACAAAGCATTCTTAACATTGCAGTCGGAGCAGATCGTTGTTTCAGACAAGACGCTTTATTATGCAACAACAAGTCCGATGACAACCATTTATACAATTACGCTTTATGGTGGCGAGATTAACGTAGTTGAGCATGTCGCTCCTCAAATTCTTGATCATCATCATGTTGTGAATGAAGGTGGTTAATTATGAGTAACGTACAGAATGCAACAATTACATTATATGGGGCACAGGACACCGTATACCTTTACACGACAGAAGGTGCGCTGAATGATAATCAAAAGGCGGCAAATGCTGAACTTGGTGTATGCCCGGAATGGGATGTCAACACGTTGTTTTCTATTGACTTCAGTACTTATCTTGCTGCTGGCAACATTGGCTCTGACGATGCGGCAATTGATGGATGGTCTGTTTATCGCCAGAAGGGTGACGAGCGGACGTTTATTGATACTGTAACGGTAGACGGTAATCGAAGAAGCTTTACAGATTATTCTGTTGTGAACAATACAAAGTATCGCTACTACATATATCCAAGCATTGGTGGCACGCTTGCATCTCCTATGGTAACAGACCCTGTTACAACCGACTTTGATTGCTGGACACTATTTCTGGTGAACGAAACGGCAGACAGCGACGTCTTTTCTCTGGAAAAAGCATATGACTTTAAGCTTAATTTTGAACCGCCAACCATTACAAATAATACGGGCGCGAATGTTCTGACAACATTCTCGCGCTATCAGCGTGTGAGAAAAAATACAGTAAACTGCTTGTCTGGTACGTTAGCCTCTTTGCTTGGCTATTATGACGCAGAGAAGTCAGCGTATGTAGAAACAGTTGATTATGCGGACGAGATTTTTGCGTTGTCCGCAAATATAACACATAGAAAATTTCTTCGTGATCTTCAGGGAAGATTAATGGAAGTTGAACTGACTGGGGCTGTGACGGCACAGCAACAGAATTATAACGGGCAGATTGTCAGTACGGGTCAGATCGGCTGGCTTGAAATTGCGGACGCAAGTAACGTGATCATCTTTGACAGCGCCCAAACATAAAAGTAGGTGATGAATAAGTGGCTGAAAGAGAAGAATATAAAAGTGCATTTTCCGGCACACAGATTGATTCATCTGTAAGTAGGGTGTTGTCAAATGATGTCGCAGATACTGTTGCAAGAAATAATATTGCTACATTGATTCAAACAGTAAGTAATTTGTCTGCTGAATCTATTGGAGCGATCCCGCAATATAGTACGATGCCTACCGCCGGTGCACAATGGGTTAATCATATTATCCAGTATGTTGGCACTTCTACAAGTGGCTACGTACAAGGCTATTTTTATATATGCGTACAGGATGGACAAAGTTTTGCATGGAATAATATTGTGGTTCAGCGTGATATTACTGTGGACAGTGCGATGTCTGACAGCAGCACAAACCCCGTGCAGAATGCCGTTATTACTACTGCGCTCTCTAACTTAAGCAACAATGTTACTGAGGTGTCAAGTCAGGTTGCTGCTGTCATAAACTCAAAAGGCGCTGTAAACGGGATTGCAACATTGAATTCCGGTGGAAAGGTTGTTGCATCACAGGCGTGTTCTGCTCTTGCATGGATTGAAACATCCGGTGCAACAACGCTGACAGAATCAAACATGGGGCAAACATTAATTTGCAATCATGCTAGTGATATCACAATTACAGTGCCTACTGGGCTTCCATTGAATTCCGAGGTTGAATTGATCCGCTGGAATATAGGGGCAGTTTCTATATCCCCAGCTTCTGGTGTAACGCTACATTCTGCCAATGACTTACGGAATATAGCCAATCGATATGGGGCGGCTGGATTAAAGCACATCGCTACCAATATATGGGTATTGACAGGTGATCTTGGATGAGAATGGCAAGAAGGATATTTACATCGTCTAGCGCATTTAGTGAATCCTCTTTTGATTTCTCTGGCGATTTTGAATTTAATGACGAAGGCAACGGGAAGTGGAATATCGCTATTACAAGCGATGGCACGCTAACGTTAAAGGCTACCGCTATCGTTGATATGTATCTGCTTGGCGGTGGACAAAGTGGTGGCTATGGGTGGACAGAAACCAGTGGATCGCCAAGCTTGCCAGAATATTATTATTATGGTGGACCAGGTGGACAAGGCGGTTTTATATATAAAGGCACTCATATTGTCTTAGCACCCGGTACATATCATGTTGTAGTTGGTCAAGGCGGTGCGGCTGGAGGCAACCATGTCGCCGGTGGTACTACAAGATTTGGAACTTATCAGGCTCCTGGTGGTGGCAGTGGTGCTACTGGATACGAAGGTGGTGCTGCTGGTGGCGCTGCATGTTCTTCTGGTGGTACAAGAAACCACCCAATATCACATCCAGGCACTGACTCCACAGTGTATGACTTTTCTGGAATCAACCGTGGCGGCGGCGGTGGTTCTAGCTATGGAGCATTTGATTATCCATATGGGAGTCTTTATAAACAAGGCAACTCTGGCAAAAAAGGTGAAAAGGGCGGCGGTGGTTTGAATGAATCCACACAACAGAGCGTAGACGCTCTTCCAAATTATGGCGGTGGCGGTGAAGGTTCTGGCGGTGCCCGTCCATCATTAACAAAGGCTGGCGGTTCTGGCTTTATTCAGATTCGTTCAGCACGATAACCATAGTGGCGTTCATTCCTGCTACGAAAGGCGCCTGTAGCAGTAATGATATATAGCCTGTTGACCAACGGTGGTCAACAATAGTCCCCTTAAAAAGAGGTCTTGTACTATGGATGAGAACAATGGAATGGTAATGCCGGTATCTCCTTACGGTGGAAATGGCAACTCGATGTTTGGCGGCGGCGAACTTGCATGGATTATTCTGTTTATTGCTTTGTTTGCCGGTGGCGGCTGGGGTAATAGCGGTGCTAATGGTGCTGGCGGTTTATATCCTTGGCTTAGTCAGTCGAACCAGATCAACGACGGCTTCCGTGATCAGATGCTTGGCAGTGCCGTAACAGGTATTCAATCCAGTGTTATCAATGGTTTCAGCGCTGCACAGAACGCTATGTGCTCTGGGTTTGCAGGAGTGCAGAACGGCTTTGCACAGGCTGAAATCTCTGAAAATGCACGGCAGCTTGCCTATCTCCAGCAGATGTCTGCAATTCAGGCTCAACTCGCACAGTGCTTTCATAACACAGTAGGCACTTATGCGGCGTAAGTCGCATTGGTAATTGGGTGAATTGCTGGGACTCTAAGTTTACACCTTATTTTCGCACGATAAAATGTAAAACATCGGTGTGAATATGACAATCAGCAACCAAGCTATACGAATTCCGGTCAAAGTAGTATAGAAGGCTCAACGACTAATGGGTGAGGACGGAAACCAATAATCCCAACAAGAGCGCCCAACCCCTACATCTTCGTAGGGTGAAGATATAGTCTGAACTTATGGGAAACCATAAGAAGTATAGGATAAATAGCTTATACGATAACATGATTGGCTGTGACAATCGCCTCGCAACCTGTCAGTCCAATAACCTTGCGTCTACGGAAGCTGCGGCTACCCGTGCCGCAATTCAGAACGGCGTACAGGCTATCCTTGACAAGATGTGTCAGGACAAGATCGACGAGAAGAACGAGACGATCGTTGCTTTGAACAACAAGATCAACTCCCTTGAAGCAAACAACTACATCCAGAATGCTCTGACGGCGCAGACGCAGTACTTCCTTGGTCTGTATCCCCGTCCGACTACAACGACTACAACGCCCGCTACCAATGGTTGATCGGAGGGCGTGTAAATGGATGTTTATGGAGGGATTATCGAGGCTGCTTGCAAAGAACTCGAACAAGTAGCCAAAGCGGGAAAATTCCGTTCCCGTGAAGAAGTGGACAAGGTATATAAACTGATGGACGTTATCAAAGACGTCTATGAGGTGTGGGAGAAAGCAGATAACGAAACCTCTGATTCTTTCTATTCTGGAGATTCATATAGTGGTCGTGGCTCTTATCGTGGCAACAGTTATGGTCGCGGGTATTCGATGGCTCGTGGCAGTGGACGCAGTTATGGACGCACGCATGACCAGGAAGAGTTCATGGAGACACTTCGTGATCTCATGGATCAGGCCCCAGATGAGCAGTCACGTCAGGGCATCCAACGGATGCTTGGGCAACTAGAACAAGGCTAAACCATACGGGCGATAGGGAGCGCTACCTATCGCCCATTCTTTTAGGCGGTGATCAGATTTGAAATACTTACATTTTAATGTTGTTGGTCAATCTATATCGTCACTCGACCCAACTGAGGATTTTACGTCAGGCACCGTCGGTGAATATGGTGTCCAGTTTACATTCAGTGATGATTGGGATGGCTATGGGAAAACAGTTGTTTTCCAGATGGCGTCTTATTACCAATATAAATATGGTGTTGATGGTAAGCCACGTTTAGTCACAGTGGCGGCTGTAGACGCAGAAGCATACGAGATTATCCTTGTCGCTAATGAAGCGACCGTGCCGTGGGAAGTGCTGACAAAGCCCGGTACAATGCGTATTGGCGTATACGGTACAAATGGTGACAATATGAAACCGACTGTATGGGCAAATACAGTACAAGTATGGCCTGGTACCAGTACGGACAATGACGGTGAAACCAATCCCCCCTCCCCTTCCTCTTATGATATCCTTGCTGGATTATTAAGCGGCGGTCGTGCTGGGGAATACATATATAAAAAGAGCGATGACGATCTTGACTTTGCCTGGGAATCATTGCCAAAGGGCGACAAAGGTGATCAAGGAGAAAAAGGCGACCCAGGTGTTGGGATCGCAAGCATCGTTGAGAATGCTGATAAAAGTATAACGATTACTCTAGATGACGGTACAGTTTTTACAACGGACTCCCTTCAGGGTGAGCGTGGTG
>Ga0247611_10008055_pt1 | contig 13075 bp, 9 predicted proteins | sample 177DNAGHGhighgp2_FD_192422 | JGI IMG/M metagenome (GOLD analysis project Ga0247611, IMG submission 192422) | Sheep rumen microbial communities from Palmerston North, Manawatu-Wanganui, New Zealand - 1770 DNA GHGhigh gp2 | ecosystem: Host-associated > Mammals > Digestive system > Stomach > Rumen ... | reverse complement strand
ATTGCCTTGGTAGTTGGGTATATCAAGTGTCTCTTGTTCAAAGCGGACGCTTCGCCACTCTAATTGTCCGAACTGATAATCAAAATACTCATCAATCTTGCCAGTAAAAAGAATGCAGTCTGCAATGCCTTCCCAATATGGGCGGTTGTCAAAGAAGTTGACATTCAATCGAGTCTCAATACCGTCCAAGAGTCCATCGATAAGTTTGTTGAAGCCTCCCATGGGAATCCCTTGGAATCGGTCACTGAAGTAGTTGTTGTCATGAACGAAACGGACCGGCAGTCGTTTGATGATAAAGGCAGGCAAATCCGTACATTTCCGTCCCCATTGTTTCTCGGTATAACCCTTAATCAGCGTCTCGTAAATATCTTTACCTATTAACAAGAGAGCTTGTTCCTCTAGATTCCTTGGCTCCGTGATGCCGTCTTCCTGCATTCTAGCCAGTGCCTCTTGGCGCTGCTCATCAATCTTTTGGCGAGCCTCTTCTGGTGTCAATACCCCCCACATCTGATAGAATGTGTTCATGTTGAAGGGTAGGTTATACTGCTTACCTTTGTAGTTGGCGATAGGGGAGTTGGTATAGCGGTTGAACTCCACGATACCATTTACAAACTCCCATACCTTTTTATTATTCGTATGGAAAATGTGTGCTCCGTACTTATGCACATTGATGCCCTCCACATTCTCGCAATAGATATTGCCACCCAGATGTGGACGAACGTCAATGACCAAGCATTTCTTTCCTTCATGCTTCGCCTTATAGGCCGCTGTTGCACCATAGATGCCGGCACCAACTATCAGTAAATCGTATTCCTTCTTATTCATGAAAAACTACTTTATTGCAAATATAATAGTTAATATTGTAATAAAACCTATTTCATGTTTCTTTTTGGGAATATTTAACGGATAAAGTCAAACAGATTGCGGTAAAACTCGAAAATTGTCTCAAAGAGTTTCTTATTTTGAGAAAATATTAGTTTTTATTTGCTTCTTTCAAAAATAATTTGTACTTTTGCAGCATATTAATCAATTAATAGTTGTGTTATGAGTTATCCACGTAAAAATCTCAGTAAAGTTTGCTCTTTAGTCTTCCTTGCTTCCTTATTGGTAGCATGTGGTGACAAGTTCCAATTTGACCCATCAAACAATCCGGGTGGAGATGGTAATAAAAAGGTTGCTAATACCTTTAATTTCTCGACAGTTCAGAAAGTACAGTTAAATGTAGATTACTCTGCATTTAAGACTTATGGTCCTGTCTTCTTTGGTGTTTACACTCAGAATCCGTTTATTGAAGGTTCTGATGTTGATCTTTGGGATGAAAATGCTACTCCTATTTTTGAAGATTATACAGATGCCAATGGCAAGTTCAGTGAAGTTGTTGAATTGCCTACTTATGCTCAGCATTTGTATATCGCAACAGGCAATTTCTTTACAGGAATGTATTTGATGGAGGCAGACGTCAAGAATTCATCTGCTTCTGTGGTTGCTGAGAATCTAAATGTAGTAACTAGTCCTGTTTTGAATCGTGCTGCAGGCCCTGGCGAAAGTACCAATGACTTATCTACGCTCAATCTAACCAATATCATTACGGCTGACGGAACGGTAACAGATGAAAAATTGTATAACGATTGGAAGAATTGGTTAGGTTCTTGGAATTCTGCAACAGGTTATCCGGATTATCTGCTTGACAAGTCAACTGCTGACTCGAAACTGGTTATCAGTGAGGATGAGATGGAAGGCCTTTATGCGACCGTTGGTAAAGCTTTCGTTTCGGGTAGTGCCTTGAACGAAGAGTATTGCTCTTATCCCGACCTCTTGCTTGAAAAGGAATCGGAAGTCACTTTTACCCTTCTGGGTAGTAGCTCTTGTTGGAATTCGTCATTGGGCTATTATTGGTATACAGATGATAACAAGCCTACTAAGCCAAGTGATCTTCATGTGGTCATGCTTTTTCCCAATACTCAAGATGGTGAATGGGGTAATGCTGTGAAGTGGAATCTTAGGTCATATAATAATAATGTAGGAATACATCGCGGAGATGTGGTTCAACTGATGTATTATCCTAATATTGCCAACAATGATAAGACGGGTGCAAGCAAGGTGTTCCCCAAAGGGACTAGAATTGGTTTCGTTTTGAAGACTCAGGCATGGTCAATGCAAGGCAAAGATTACTCGCTTAATATTGGGTCGTTCTCTGGTGAAAAGAAGTATAATGTTTGGTGTTCTACAACTGATGGCTTGTCTTATGGTAAGAAATTAGCTGGTGATAATGGTAAGTATCCAAATTTAGATGGTCAGAGTCGTGGAGCAAAGTTTAGCTATAAAGCAGCAAATGGTGATACATATACTCTTATTTCGTTTGAGGATGCTCTTGATGATTTGGACTTCGATGACCTTATTTTCGCTCTGAAGCCTGTAGGTGTGTTTGCTCCTGTGCCAGAAATTGAGAACAAGAAATCATCAACGACGGGTGTTTATGCATTTGAAGACTTATGGCCGAATAAGGGTGATTATGATCTCAATGATGCCGTTGTTAATGAGAAACACGAGAAAGAGTTTAATGACAATGGTAAGATTATCAAGGAGACTTTCTATTTGACAACCTATCAGAATTATGTTACGAAGACAAGTGGTTTGGCTTTGACGTTGAATACAAAGAAGAATCCATCGATGATTAGTATGAAGAAGATTGCTAAAGGCTCAACGGTTGCTGAAGAAGCTTCGTTTACAAAGGATGGTAATGTTTATTATCTGACATCTGATATCAAAGGCGAGCTTGGTACAACTTATATTTTAGAGTTGACTTATGGGACGGCATTGAACTCTTCAAGCCAGATGGCATCAATCCAGCCGTTTATCTATCGTTCAGAAAATGATGAAAAGAACTGGGAGGTTCATATTCCAATGGAGGCACCGACAGCCAAGATGAATACTAGCTATTTTGGCACAGCGGATGATTGTTCAGATCCTTCGAAGGGATTGTATTTTGTTCGTTCAGGCAACTATCCTTTCGCATTCTACTTGAAAGGTGCTAACATTGAGGTCTTTAAGGAAACCATCTTGAACCGCGATAACGAGAGCAAACGAATTGACGAACTCTTCCCGGGCTTCTTGGAATGGTCAATATCTAATGGAGCCACCCATCAGGATTGGTATTTGCAATAATTATATATTTATGACGCACTAGTGCCCGTTAAACAACGGGCACTAGTGCTAATATGTTATAAGTTAAATCATTTTCTGTTCCCTCTTGGTCAGGTGTTTATCATACAATTGATGTGTAGAATAATGAAAAGAGTTTTTATATGTACAATCATTATGCTACTCATCTTTGTTTCTGTGAGTGTAGTGGTTGTTGTGAAATCAATTATTCATGTGCAACTACCTCATGGAGCCATGTTACATGTTTTACCTGCTTTAAAGAATAGTAAAGTAAATAGTGCTGTTATTGTATGCCCAGGTGGAGGCTATAGTTATTTAGAAAAATGGTATGAAGGGTATATGTGGTTTCCTTTTTTTGTTGTCCGTAGTTGTACTATAGCCATGCTTGAATACAGGATGCCCAAAGGAGATTATCGGATACCTTTGACTGATGCTGCTGAAGCCATTCGGGTAATGCGAAGTCGGGCTGACGAATGGCATTTCAATAAAGACAATGTCGGCATTATGGGATTTTCTGCGGGAGGACATCTCGCATCAACGATGTTGGTCACAGAAAACGATTCTATTCGTCCCAACTTTGGAATTCTTTTCTATCCTGTTATTTCTATGAAGAAGGAATTGACCCATCTTGATTCACATAATCAGTTGTTGGGAAGAGATGCTTCTCAGCAGTTAGAAGATCAATTCAGCAATGAACTTCATGTATCAGAAAAAACGCCTCCTACTTTTATAGCTGTTGCTAGTGATGATAAGTGTGTAAACCCTCAGAATTCAATACTTTTTAACGAGGCGATGGTCGCAAAAAAACGCTCTGTAGCACTTTATGTCTATCCATCTGGAGGCCATGGTTTTGTATGCCGTCTTCGATCGGAATATCGTGGACAGGCATTGGATGATTTGTCAGATTGGCTGAGTAATAGAAAGCAGGAATAGCATGCGCCTGGAAAAAAACTCATGATTGTTTTGGAGATATCGAAAAATATGGCTATTTTTGCAGTCTATTAGATAATAATTGATGGTAAAAGTCAGCGTCATAATGCCTATTTATAACGTTGCCTCTTATTTGGAGGAAGCGTTTGACTCTATCCTGAATCAGTCATTAAAGGAGGTTGAGATTATTGCGGTGAATGACGGATCGACGGACAGCAGCGAGGAAATCATCAAGAAGTATCAGCAAAAGGATAAGCGGATTATCTCTTTCTCTCAGAAAAACCAAGGACAGTCTGTAGCAAGAAATCTTGCATTACAGCATGCGACTGGAGAATATATTTATATGATGGATTCTGATGACATCTTGAGTAGTCCAGATGTGCTACAGATGTGCTATGATTATGCTGAGAAGAATCATGCCGATTTTATTTTCTTCGATAGAGATTGGCTGCTGGAAGACAAAACGGATTTTTCTGTGTCGTTGCATAGTACAAAGTATGTAGACGAAGATAAAGCCTATGATGGTGAGAGTCTGCTTAATCTGCTGCTTGATACAACATCCTATAATTGTGTTGTGTGGCTTTTGTTCATTAGACATGATCATTTGAAATGTCTTGGGCTGAAATTCTATCCAGGCATTATTCATGAAGATGAATTGTTTACAACAGTTCTTATGCTGCGCAGTAGTTCAATTTATTGTCTAAAACAATCTTTTGTTAAACATCGCGTCAGGTCTGCATCAACGGTGGGAACAAAATTCACCCGCCGTAATATGGACTGCTATCTCACTGTGGCCGACGAATTGTTGCGTTTCAGCCAAAAACCTATTATTCATAAGTTTTTGCGCTATACGCTGAGTAAGGTATTCTACACAGGTCACTTAATTCCATACAAAGATAAGCCTGCGGTTTTCTGGCGTGCCATGAAATCCGGCTATTTGAAATATATCGGACTAAAGTCCTCACTCAAGTTTTTTACATGGTAATTGCAAATTAATATGATGAATATCTCTTATAAGCTACGGTTACGTGCCAGATCCTTTCTGCATCCTATCAGGACGCTAAAGGCATTGTATTTCATTCATTATATCCACCCTACAGACAAATGGATTGAGATTCAGAAAACTAATCCCAGAAAGGCAATAGACATGAAGTGGAACAGGTTCTATAGGGAGAAGTTTCCATGGAAGAATCCACGGACGTTGGATGAAAAGATGACATGGCTTTCTGTTATGAGCGACACTTCAAAGTGGACCGAGTATTCTGACAAATATGAAGTGCGTAAATACATAGAGAGTCTTGGTCTGAAAGATATCCTGACAGAATGCTATGGTGTGTGGGATAAAGCTGAGGATATCGATTTCGACAGTCTTCCGGATAAGTTTGTCGTTAAATGTACGCACGATTGTGGCAGTACGGTAGTCATACGTGATAAAAGTAAGATGAATAAGCAGGAAGTAGTCGATTTCTTGCAGGCACATTTGAATGTAAACTATGGCTATGAATGGTGTGAACTCCACTACACCACTATTAAACCCAGAGTGATCGCAGAGAGTCTGATAGAGTTGGGAGATGATGTAGAGGATCTTATCGACTATAAGATTAATTGTATTCATGGAGAGCCTCAATATGTAGAGGTCATCTATGGTCGCCAACTGAAGAGCGATGGAGGCTCAAACCATGCGGTGTTCGACCTCTATGACATTCACACTTGGCAGCCAATGCGTCAATATAAGACAAACTTATCCGATCACTTCCGGGATATACCTCGCCCCCAGAACTTGGAGAGAATGATAGAAATAGCCGGGAAGATCAGTCAGGGTTTCCCACAAGTTCGTGTTGATCTTTACAATGTAAATGGGAAAATATACTTCGGTGAGATGACGTTTTTCTCGGCATCTGGCATGAACAACGATTTGTCCAGGGAGTTCCAACTTATGATAGGCGACAGGATTCATCTACCTAAAGTGTAATATGACATCATTCATGATGACAGAGACAAGAGTGCGAGAAAAAAGATTAGAATGGATAGACTGGATGAAGGTCTTAGGCATTTATCTGATAGTTCTGGGCCATTTCTATTCTGTAGGTGAAAAGTCTATCTATGTTTTTCACGTTCCTCTGTTTTTTGTGATCTCAGGTTTTCTGAACAAGAAGGAAGTTGATGGACAGGTGTTTTGGAAAAAGCTATGGTATAACCTGGCTGTTCCGATGCTGCTGATGGCAGTCATCAATTTTGCCTATCACAGCATCCTGCAGTTCTTCAATGGATCATTCTCTTCAGCTGACGCTTATTGGTTTGTACGTAATGTCGCATTCGGAATGGTTTCTGGATATGATACTCTGTGGTTTGTGTTTACTTTGATGGTGCTGAAGATTATATTCCAGTATTGTTTTTCCAGGAAGTTGTTTTATTTTTTATCAGTCGTTATGATGGTGTTGGCATACGTTTACAATCATATTGACCTTTCCGGGCTTCCTTTCTTTCTGAAAGAACCGAATGCCGTCGTAGATGTATGTACGGCTTATCCTTTCTTTGCCCTTGGCGTGCTGTTGCGCAATTACAAGGAGATGATAAATGCTTTGAATGACAAGGTGATGCTTATTGCTGCGTTTGTTTGTGGACTTCTTCTTGTTGCTCTGTGTTGTTCGTATAATGGTTACGTTGGTATGTTCCGTTGTGATTACGGTGAAAACATTTTCTTGTTCTTGGTAGGAGGCGTTGCAGGTACTGTGATGATATGGGCCTTGTCTGTGTTATTTGGATGTGCTTCAAAGGCTATTGCCATTATTTCGAGAGGTACTATTATCATACTCGGATTACATAAGATACTGATAGATTTGGTGTGGGTATTTGCTGCTCCATCTGTTATGGATGTTGTCTTTGCCGCATTGATCTTACTATTGTTCATTCCGTTTATTATCGCTACAGAAAAATATTTTCCTCTTATGGCGGGGAAATATCGTATAAAATTAAGTAAAGGTTGAGAACGAAATTTATGCTATCATGTTGAAAGATAAGAATACTAATCGTCCCCCAAGGAATTCCAGTATTGAATTATACCGGATCATTGCAACATTTGCTGTGCTGATTGTCCATTTTAATGGGTGGTTTTTGGGAGACTGGCCTCTTCCTGCCTATGATATAAGCAATCCGACATTATTTAGGACAGGACAGATGATCATCAGTGCTGCTGTGATAATCTGCGTGAATATGTTTGTTATTATATCGGGTTACTTCGGTATAAGACTGAAACTCAGTTCGATCCTGAAATTAATTATTTACTTGGCCTTAATATATGTACCATTGTATATCGTGAAATGTGTCAGTGATCATGAATTCGTATTGACTGATTTTATTGAGAGATGCTGTGTTATCTCCTACGCAGGTTATTTCATTCAGTGCTATTTCATGCTGATGATATTATCACCTGTGATTAATGCATTCATAGATAAATATGGAAGGGGCTGTCTTAAATGGGTACTTCTTTTCTGGGGGTTGGAGTTTTGGTTTGATTGCATCATGGAAGTAGAGGAACTGGGATATAATCGTGGCTATTCAGTTATTCATTTTGTACTCATGTATATGATCGCCCGATGCATCAAACTCTATGAAGATGATATTAAAAGGATTAAACCATGGATTTGGGTGTTGGGTTATCTGCTCTCAACCATTGTCATTATATTCAGTTTTGTGGCAGGTGTAAAGTGGTGTTGGAATTACTCTAGTCCTATTGTCGTTTTTTCATCTGTCTGTTCTTTCCTGCCATTCCTTTACAAGACGTTTCATAATAAAGTCATTAACTGGATAGCAAGTGGTACCTTGGCGGTTTATATCATACATGTAACAAACCGCATCCAAACTCTTCTGGAGATGGTGGATAGGAATCTTCTGGACACAAAAAGCTATCCCATGTATTTGATCCTGATTTCAGTTGTTATATTTATTACTTTTATAGTATCGGCTTTATATGGCATAGTATGCAATTATATTTCAAGCCGAGCGACGAAAGGCATTGACAAGAGAACGAAGTCTGTATTGAGTTTTGAATAGTGTATAGTTAAACTAATATTTGTATTTGCATTATGAATGACAGTAAGAGAATAGAGTATATTGATGCCATGCGTGGCTTTACTATGTTGTTGGTTGTTGCGCATCATGTGGCAGCATTTTGTTTAGGCATAGGTGACTACGTTCCTTCGATCCATCCTGTCCTATGCGAATTCAGAATGCCTCTTTTCTTTTTTATTAGCGGTTTTGTTCTGTATAAGGAAGAAACAATATGGAATGCAAGTTATGCTACAAAATTTCTGTTGGTAAAGAAATTTCCCGCACAAATTATTACGACGTCCATCTTCTTCTTTGTTTTTCTTATAATCAATCATATTGGTGTTATAGAAGGCTTATATACTGACTCGAAACTGGGTTATTGGTTCACTTTGAGTTTGTATTTGTTCTTCTGCGTATATGCAATCTGTAGATATGTTTTATATCTTATTCATTGTAAAAGCATCTATACTGATATCATCATCCTTTCAGTGGGCGCTTTGTTCTTCTTGTTGTTTTATGTCCCATCTGTTTTCTCGAAGTTGCCGATAGAAAATGACATAAAGGACCTCCTGTCAATGGAGAAGTGGGGTTACTTCCTTTTCTTTACGATCGGTACATTATTCAGGAAGCACTTTAATAAGGTTCAGACAATTCTTGATAAGACACCTGTTCTTATGATTTGTCTGGTTATCTTCTTTGGCTTCAATTTGTATTATGTTGAATTAAGAGCCACACATATCAACCTATTAGAATTAACCACTGCCCTTACGGGAATCGTCATCGTCTTCTCTTTCTTCAGAATCCATCAGGATTTATTTAAAAAAGATAGGTTCGTAGGGAGATGTTTACAATATGTGGGCCGAAGAACCTTGGATATTTATTTACTGCATTATCTTTTGCTTCCTGTTAATTTAAAGATGTATTTTACATCTTTGGCAGAACATCCTATACCTATAATCGAACTAACAATTACGTTAATTATTATGCTAATAATTGTAGCAGGATGTCTGGTTATTAGTAGGATCTTGAGAATGAGTCCCACATTGGCCTATCTGCTATTTGGAGTAAGAAAACGATAATGCTAGGATATGTCCTTTATTGCGGCGAAAAACTTTTCTGCATACACATCCTTGTCGAAGAGCTTGGCACGATCAATTGAAGCTGCTGCCATTTGTTTCCTTTTCTCAGGATGATTATATAAATCGAGAATGGCAGAGGCAAGGTTGTTAACAATGTTGTCTCTATTGACAATTGTTGCAACTCCTTCGCAGATCTCTGGAATTCCACCACTTCGTGTTGTGATAAGGGGCAGACCTGCTGCTAATGCTTCGACGATTGTTAAACCAAACGGCTCATCCCACATAGACGGTAATGCTGCAATATCGGCGAGATGTAAATAGCCTGGTACGTTTTTGTATGGAATAAAACCAGTGAAGACGATCTTGTCTTCAATGCTTTTGGCTTTATTCTTTAGCGAGCGAACAAATTCATCTTCGTTTTTTGCATTGCCATAGAAAGTGCCACCGATGATCATTAACTTAATATTGGGGTAGTCTTTAAGCTGGAGCATGGCATCTATGAGTTCTGATATACCCTTTTCTTTGTTAATGCGGCCACTATATACAATGACAAAGTCATTGCTGTTGAGCCCTATTTCTTCACGCTTTAGGCTTGGTTTTTCTTTTGGAAAGAAATTCTTCGTGTCTATAGCATTGTAAAGGGTTTGTGTTTTACAATCCGGCATGAAATCGGAAATACTTTCTTTAATAAAGTCGGAACAGGTTAGAATCAGGGATATGTTATTTTGAAATGCTCTATGATATGGTATCCTTGATTTGCGGGCTTCGTTATTCATGTGTATGATGATATTTCTATACCCTCTTTGAGATAGTTTATATGCGTGACCATCACTGTTCTCCAATATGATGTAGTCATAATGATTTTTCTTGATATCAGCATATGCTTTCTCAAAATAGTATTCTATAAAGTAGTTGAAATAGTCTTTAGTAGAGTACTGGAGGAACTTGAAGACTTTCCTTTCCAATCGAGCCTTCAAACTACTGACATCAATAAAACGGTAGTGATTAACTTCAGAGACCAAGGCAGGATGCCCTACCACTTTCTCATCCCATGGACTATATATAGTGATGTCATGAAGTTTTTTACGGTTGTTGTAATCCAGATAGAAATCTATCATATTTTCTACTGCTCCCCCTTGTACGGCAGGAATGGGGAGCATGCCACATGTTAATACTGCAAGTTTCATATTAGTAGGTTTTATACTTTCCTTTTAAACCATACGGAGAATATTGGATCTGTGATAGTGATGTTTCTACCGTCTGAATCAATTAAATCTCGGTTTCTCCATAGTTGCATTGTATGATAATTTTCGGTGCAAATATACGAATAAAAAGTCAAATACACAAGTTTGTGTTATACAAGTTTGTGTAAGGTCTGTTTGACGTTATTTAATATAGATTGCCATATACTCTACTTTTATTTCATCTTGCTTATTCCTAATTTCCACAAAATTCGGTCTTTCCACTGATAGTATTTGGTCATTAGTGAACGGTTACGGCAGTACCAACGAAGACGGAGATTGACAAGATGTTTGGGATAGTCAATTATGGTGCCTGGTGTTACAAGAAAGTGACTATAGTCCGTAACTCTATCCTTCATGAAACCGCGATGCTGGAAATGGGCATAGAGAGACTCCTTCTTTTCCAACTTACCATTGTTAAAACGTAGCATGTACAGTTTGTTGTCTATATGCTCAAAGATAACCCGTTGCCAGCCACGTGTCAGACTGTTGAAATGGTAGCTTTGTTTTGGCTTAGACGCATTGTCGAATGGCCATTCCAACCAGCAATCATTAGGATGGCAACCACGCCACTTGTCACCAAATCCCATGTATTCATATTCGTCGAAATACATAGAACGATGTTGGGTAAAAGCATCTTTATAGCTTACATAACCATCAACTTCTTTCATGAAGAACGTGTTGGTATATTCATCGTTCTTATATAGCGTGAAATGACCATAGCCAGAAAACATTTTATAACGAGACAATACCTCATCCGTGACGAAATGACGGATATCTCCATATACGACGTCCAGATCGCCCCATCCCCAGAAATCATAGCCCTTGATATAATCAGGCAGGATATAAGCAAAGGCAGGACGGTAGTCACATATCTTGTAGGGGCGATCAAGCACAATTGGAAAGTCAAACTTACTTTGCACCATTTGCCTGAAGTCGTCAAAGGTCATTTTATGTACAATGATGTTCTTTGCAGGCTCTACATCGCAATCTGTGAAAAACAGGAAGTCAATGTCTGAGTTATATAATGCAGAGGCCCGCCACATCTTATATTGTGGTGGTAGTGTCCCGAAGTGGGGAAAAAAAACAATAATCTTTTTCATAGGCTCATTTTAGAATGTGATATGATTTAGAACTTTGTATACTGATGGTTTTCGAGCAACGAAATATTTCATACCGGGCGTAAACTGGAAGAGTAGGATAAAGAAAGAGATAAAGAGTGGGATGGATATTGCTGAGCCATAGATTGCCAACGAGAGGAATGAGTCGGCGTGCTTGTCAATGATAGTCTGCTTGAGCCATATCACCAACAAAGCGTAGAGTATGAAAAGGATGTAGTAGGGAGCCATGCCTCGCCAATATTCCCATACACTACGATGAAAAGTACGGGAGAATAAGTAGTAAGGTTTCCAGAACGAACTGATAACCCCAAAACTGATTATTTTGCCTAGTAATATGCCTGCAATACCATAAGTGGGTGCGAGCAGTAACGTGACTGAGAGATTGACTGCCAATTCTATCCAGGCTGCCCATACATCGCCGAACAAACCAGCTGAGCCAATATAAATATAAACGGCAGCAGTTTGGTAACGAATGAAGAGATTAAATATCAGCAGATAGACGATAATATTACTGAGTTGATATTGTTGACCAACCCAACAGCCAATGAATGGCTGAAAGAACATCAACAGGGAGAAGATGATGACACCTAAGATGAAAAAGCGTGCAGCAGTTAATTCCCAGAAAATCTTCATAATTTTATTCTCATTCCCTTCGGCTATTAGATTGCCGACACCAGCACTCAACCCTTCCGATAATATGTTTACAAGGAAGTTCAGTTTGTTGATGATAATCATATAATTGCCATAGAAGGCAACCTTGACCACAGATACAAACATACCTACCATGATTTCATCACTTTGATAGAGGATAAAATCTTTAATTCGCTGAACAAAGATTTGGCGAGTTTTTTTCAGAACCTCTGGATATTTCTTCAGATTCTCACGACCTTTCCTTAAATCAATATTGAGCCAAGGATAAAGTTGTTGAATGCGATGGTTGAAAATAATGATACCTATGATTGTAAAGAATAGACCCACAACGACCCAAAGCCATAGATTACGGTAATAATATGCAAGAAGAATCTGGGCAATGCTTTGTACAATACCAATAGTCTGGAAGTAAGAATTGACAAGGTATTGCTTTTGATTGGCACTTACTAATAGTTGCTTGTAATTAAAAATATAGCCTGCAACAGACGAGCCAAGGAAGGAATAGAAGGCAAAATAAACTAGTGGAAGTCCTGTTGTCAGATTATCAAACCACCATGGGAAGAACAGACTTATTAAGATACCGATAGCCCCGATGAATATACCAATGCAACGATAGAGAAATGCCAACATCGACATGACTTCGTTGATCTTCTCATGGTAATCCTCTTGTAGTGGCTTGTACAAGAAATAGACAATGCTGGTACCAATTCCTAATTCTGCGACACTGAGAAAACTCATGATGTTCATGAGCATACCTGTCAGTCCTATAAATTCCGCTCCAAGACAGTCAAGAAATATTTTCCGGGAAAAGAAGGCAAGAAACAAGGAGAGAACGTAGAAA
>Ga0247611_10008054_pt1 | contig 13075 bp, 17 predicted proteins | sample 177DNAGHGhighgp2_FD_192422 | JGI IMG/M metagenome (GOLD analysis project Ga0247611, IMG submission 192422) | Sheep rumen microbial communities from Palmerston North, Manawatu-Wanganui, New Zealand - 1770 DNA GHGhigh gp2 | ecosystem: Host-associated > Mammals > Digestive system > Stomach > Rumen... | reverse complement strand
CCCATATCCCCAGTAGAGACATTTAACCCTAGTTAGTTTTATCTAACTCTAGTTAGTCACCTCTAACCAATACATCCAGGTCCTGTGTGTCATAAATTGGACATACTAAGCAAATTAAAATGTCACCCACAAATTAAATTATGGGTGACATTTCCTTCTGGGGAAGAAGTTCATCAACTGCATGGCGGTACACCACACAACTTGATTATACACTAATAACCTTCGTTAATCAACTTTAACATTTCTTGTTTCACACCATCTGCACCAGAATATTTGTATAATAGCTCAAAATTGATGCCATTTACACGTTCAAGTAGTTTATCCTTGTGCGATTCTTCCTCATATGGTGGAATTATAAAACCTTCAATTGTCTTATCATTCTTCATGATTGTTCTGTTGCCAATTGTCTTGTTCTTGTTGCCTTCTCTTACAATATAGGCTGAATCTGTGACATCACATATAATACCAACATGATCAACAGTTCCATTGTTGCCCCAGTCATACATGATTATATCACCTTTTCCAGCATTGTATGATGCATCACACCATCTGGTGATTTTCTTTGCTTTGTCAATCATCTTCTGACATGAACATTCACTTATACTTGACCAACCATACTTCAGGAAGATTGCTGAAACAAATGTTGCACACCATGCATCATTAAGTCTCACAGCATAATTGCGTGGCAAGTCCTTCTGACTGTTGTAAATGTTCAATATTTCACAGTGTCCTGTTTCACCTTCAAGTGACATTGCATAGTTAATAATTTCACTTCTTTTCATTTCTTCTCTTCTCCTTTTTTCACTTGATATTTACATTTTCCCACATAATAGGGAAATGATACTTTATAATGATCATTAGTGCATATTATATAGCTTTCGTTTACTGTATCAACAACTTGTGTATATATACAATTATCACAGCTTCTATTCACCATATATTCTGTTCTCCTCTCTATGTGATATATAGTCAAGTATTATCTCTATAGCTCTTCCTCTGTCATAAGGTAAATATCTAGTGTGATTTTCTATTATTATCTGATAAGGAAAATCTCGATCGCTTACCTGTGAAGACTTATTTAATAATACAAATAATTGATTTGCTAATTTAGGTCTTATCTTATAATTATTTGTATATGCTATCATTTTAGGGTATTTATCAGTTGGAAATACTGAAAGTCTTATATCCATATAATCACCTCATAAATTGTATTATATTTGCGTATTCTGTACCAGTCAAATTGTCTGAAAAGCACATTGAACCAGCACTTAAAAAATTAAATATTCTTGCTTCATTCTGATTCAGTGGTTTTGACAATTTATCAGTCCACAATGGGTTAGGATTGAATTGATTGCTTATCACCCTTGTATTTGCCTTTATTTCGCTTGTTTTGGGTTCAACGTACCATAAGAAGCTTTTGTCTTCTTTGTCTTGTAAAAAGGACATCAGGAACTTAAATTCATTATATTCAAGCACCATCTGGTATATCTTATTATACTGGTGGATGTTTTTTGGCAAATGTGGACATTCAATCACATCATAAGCACCCTTTGTGATATTCTTTGAAGGTAGACCAAAGAACATTCCTGAATTATAATTCAGCGTATCTGTCAGATATACACGAAGTCTGGTGTCATCACCATTATCATTCTTGAATATATAATCTTCAGTAGTACCAAGCTTTTGTTTTGCAACCTTCAGATTCCAATCTCTATAATATGGACATATCCTACTGATTGTGTTACCTATCAAAATGCATTTTCCTTTTCTTTGTCTGAATATTGTTGAAACATATTGCTGAAGTTTAGATGGTTCATTGAAAAGGTATCTTGCATCTTGTGAAACAATTTCTTCATATATTATCCAGTTGACATCAGGGAATGCAAGTGACTTGTAATGTTCAGCTTGTGACAGTGCGTGACAATATCCAATCTTCTTGCCATGCTTGATTTTGCCTGTTTCGTTGTCTGTATTTGATAGATAGATTCCTTTTCTCCATACATCAATGCAAGTGTATTCACCATCTGTCATCTGTTCAATTGGACAGTCTGCAAAGTAACCAACACACAAGCTGTCTTTCGTGTCCAGATCATATCTTCTTAAATATATGAATTCTTTATTGTTTTTGATACATTCACTGATCAAAAGATTTTTACTACTGAATGACTTGCCATTTGACCTTTCACCAAGTACCAACAACCAGTCACACTGTTTCAGGTGTTTCTTGATCTCCGATTGTTTGATATATTGTATCTTCTTGTTTGCCATTTTCGACCGCTAATCTCCTTTCATACATTTTTACTAGTTGAATATATACATCAGTCGCTTTTGTACCACCTAAAGTGTATGTTGTCGGCTGAAGTACAATTCCATATTTATAATTGCTGGTGTAAATATTCCCATCAATATCACTGAAAGTCACTTCTGGCTGATCATCAATATAATAATGAACTAACCTTCCTGACTGTTCATAATTAAAAACAAGTGTTTCTGTAAATTTTGAAATATCACCTTCAAGTGCTGATATTCCAGTTTTCTTGTTTACTCCAGAAATTGTTATATGAAGTTCACCATCTTCTTCATAAGCGTATTTTTTTGCGCCACAAGTAACAAATGAATCATAGCATCCTTCATATTCAAAAGCACCAATTGGTCTTCTTATCCCATCTTCATCTTCAGGCATAAAATCATCAAGTGTTAGTTCTGGATATTTCTTGATCACAGCTTTGTATTTATCAATCAATTTTTCATTATATTCATCAAAAATATCTTGATGTTCACCCAGATATTTCAAACTATCTGTATCTGTATAACACAAATCAACATCCATTTTGAGTATCTGTTCAAAAATATTTCTTCTCGCGAGTGCTGTTATCCAGCATCCGCAAGCATAATAAAACAGATTTGACCAGCTATGTTTATAATCATCAAGTTTCTTATCAACAAATGATTTTGTCAAATCTTGTTGTACCCATTTACCATTGATAAAGTCAGTTGAACTTGAAAGAATATTAGTAACACTAACACCATAAAGTGAATTTAGTTGACCTTTCATCATCTGGTACACTTCAGCAACTTCAGGGTCAGTTTTAGCTTTTTTCTTTAGCTTTGTTTTACCACCATATAATTCAAGTATGTATTTTATAACTTTTAGATCAAGAAAATCCTTTTTTGCTTTGTAGATTTCAAGTATTTTATATTTACATTTATAACATTTTAGCATCAGATCAAAGTCAACATCAGTCAACCAATAATCACAAGATTCAATTGATACAATACGTCCATTATCATTTACCAGCTTTTTTGGTTTAATGCATTTGCTGATTTGCATATAATGATTATAATATTTGGGTTTTACATTCTCAAAATGTACCTTTAACATGAAAGCATATCTTTCACGTTTCTTTTCAGTAAAATCATCTGGTGAACATTTAAGAAATTCTTTACAAGGCAATTTTTCAGTAACCATAATTGATGGATAAGATGATGCTATGTCCTGACTATGAACATTTTTATGTGCCTTGTATGCATTAAGGGCATTTGCATGGGTATATCCACCAGCAAAGCATGACATCAATTTCAAGTATATATCACGAGGTGGAACAAGTGACCATTGCTTCTTCATATACCAATAATCAATCTTTTTCTTCAGTTCTTTTCTTACAATGCTGGTGCTGGTTAATGGTATCTTGTAAACGTGCTTATACTTTCTCCTGAAGTATAAGATTATTTTATAAAGACATATACAGTCATATTCACAATAACCATATTCTTTTTCAGATAGTTTTGTTAATGGACTTCTTGCTTTGTTGTAATCCAGATCGCCTTTTTTCTTCTCTACGTCTGTATATTGTAATGATGCAACTTCAAGTGACATGTTGGTCAACATATAAGCGCATCTGAATATCAGGTGAAGTTCTGGCACTTCAAATTGTATTGGTTTTCTTATATCTCTGCATACCATATTTTTAATTGAATACTTATTTTTTGCAAAAATATTCATTAAAAATTGCATTTCATAGCTTAAATTGAAAATGTAAATTATTTTATAGAAATGTTTTTCATATATATCATTGAATACATCTTCCAGTTCCATGAATTCACGTCCATAATATACTTTTTCATTTATGCTGAATTGCCAGATATATGGAACAGATGCTTTTGGTATTTCTTTGTAGTCTTCAGGTGGTCTGGAATAATCGAAACATTGCCATTTATCATCCATATAAAATAATGAAGTTGTTTCAATATCCAGTGTGTATATATCATCTGACACAGGATATTTCATTCTTGAACTACTTACTGGTGCAAAATATTCAGTTGTTTCAATGTATGGTCTATTCCATCTAAGCATTCATTATACCTAACACTTTATTATATAAGTCATTATAAGTTAATCCATTATGATTATATTCATCAAGAATAATCTTATTCATTGCGTCGGCATTGAAACCCATTGAAGTGCCTTTGCTATATAATTCAGCTATTTGTTCTGATGAAATTACATCACGAAGTAATGCATCAGACTGATAGTTCTTCATTGAATCAGTGAAATTTACAAAATCTTCAAAGGACTGCACACCATAGTCAACTTCATATTCATCTTTGTGTTCTTCATATATTCTTTTCATTTCATTAACATTTGAACCAGCCATATTTCCGAACTTATCCATAATACGTTCATATTCAGCTTCTTGTTCAGGAGATAGATCAAGATTTGTTGCAAAATAATCATCATCTGTTTCAATGTCATACTTATCATAAAATAGTTCAAGGTCTTCACGGACTTCTTTTACCAGATTTGATTCAAGGTCTTCCTTGTCCCATCCTTTAAGCCTTCGATTCAGTGTCCTTGCATAGCTTTTGTTTTCTGCTTTCATGCTTAAATACTCCTTCCATCATTTTAATCCCACCATATATTGTCATGATAAATGTGTAAATATAAAATAACTTCAATGTGACCATCCACCTTTCTTTTTATTTCTTCTTTTAAGTTCTGATCTATAAGATTGATACATGTCATCATCAATGAACTGCAATTGGTCAAGTAAATTTTTCACTTGTGTATGACTACAACATAAATTTTTAGCACAAACACGAAGTGACCATCCATATTCAACAAAGTATGTATATGCATCAATACTTGCTTTTGTGGTATTGATCAAGTGATCAATGTGTTCTTCATATGTCATATTCTTACCTCTTACAAAAACTGGAAGACCGATTCTTCAGTCTTCCAGTTGATGTTTTCAACTATTACTTCTTTTTAGATTCACAAAATTCATGCTGACTGACTACAACTTCAGTTGTATAAACTGTATCACCATTCTTATTCTCATAAGAACCAGTTCTGATTTCACCATATATAGCCATCTTCATTCCTTTTGAAAGATAATCTTCAGCAAAATCTGCACCCTTGCCAAAGGTTACACAACTGATGAAATCAGCTTCATCACTTCCAGCACGGTCAACGGCTAATCTGTAACGTGCAAGCTTTCCAGCATTCTTTCCTTTTCCATACTCCTGAACATCAGGATCAGCGACTAATCTTCCAATTAAAACAACCTTATTCATAACTATTATTCTCCTTCTTTTTCTTCTTTTTCTTCAATAATTTCTTCAGGTTTCTTTTCTGGTGTTTCAACCTGATCAGGTTCATTGACTTGTGATACCTGACTGTTGAACTTCTCCATCATTCTGTTCATAGCACTGTCAATTTTATCATCAATGACTTTTGCTATCTGTTCAAACTGATCTGATGGTTCAGTTCTTGTTGGTGCTGAATTATCCTTCAGCATTTCATCCATGAAGTGTTCACTGGATTGTCTCAACTTCTTCACTCCTTTCTTATGAATTATATATTAAATCTAGCTCCATCTCGTTGATATGGCACTGTACTTCATGGAGTAGATTTTGGACCTTATTTTCCATTAATCCTAAAAACTGATACTTCTGTGAGTACTCTTCATCAGTCATTTTATCGCAGTAGTACAAAGATGTGATCTCTTCTCTATAACATGATGCTTCGTGCATCATATTAAATAGATTATTGAGTCTTTTAGTTCTCTTATATCTGGTATGTGCCTGCCAGTAGAACTTGATATAAGTTTTTTCTATTCCATAAAATTTCATAATTTTCACCCTCACCAGATGTTTTCTGGTGTCCTTTCTTTGAACTGTCTTTATTGTAAACTATTATTTTACAGATTGCAACACTAATCTTAGTTAAGTATATTTAACACTTGTAATATATCTTTAACTATGTTATATAATAGATGGGGGCAGAAATGTCTACTATTAAATATAATCGAAATCCAAAATAATTTAATGAAGGGAGAAAATTAAATGAAAGTAAATCAGATTTATTCATTACTTAATGACATCAATGCGCAGATGTTTGGTGAAGATGCTGTTGATGTTCATGATCTGTCTGGTATTATTTCAATGGGTGATACTATTGTTGGTAATGCTGGCAACACAGATTTATTTATCGGTAAACTTGTTGATAGAATCGGTAAAACTGTTATAAGAACACTTGATCTGGAACTTGACTTCCCAGCACTTTATATGGACAGCTTCCAGTTTGGAGCAATTCTCCAGAAGATAACTGTCAATCCTTTTGCTAGTATATCAAGTTCAGAATACACAGTTGGTGACAACAACTTCACACCAACACTTCTTGATATTCACAAACCAGAAGTTATGGTTCGTTATTTCAAGTCAGCTGATACTTGGAAATTTCAGGTTACAATCCCTGATGATCTTCTTTTCACAGCTTTCACAAGTGAAACAGCAATGTCACAGTTTATTGATGCAATCATCAATTCTATGACAGACAGCATGACAATTGCAATCAACAATATGTCAAGAACCGCTGTTAATAACTTCATGGCTGAAAAGATTCTTGCAAACAATGGTGTTATTAACCTTCTTGCTGGTTACAATGGCATTGCACCAACACCAATAACAGCTTCAACAGCTATGTCAGATAAAGAATTCCTCAGATATGCTGTTAATGAAATTAGAAAGTATATCAAGTATATGTCACAGCCATCAGTTCTGTACAATGTAGGTGATGGTCAGGGCAATGGTGTTGTTAGAGCAACAGCTCGTGACAATATGCATGTCATGATGCTTACTAGCTTTGTAGCTGGTGTTGAAAGTTATCTCCAGTCAGACACATTCCATGATGAACTTCTTGGAATGCCACTATATAATGAAGTCGCATATTGGCAGGGTAACAAGGGTGCTTCTGCATCAAATGATTTTGATACAACTTCAACAATTAAGGTTACACCTTCTTCACAGGCTGGTGCACAGACACCACAGGATGTTGAACAGTCTGGAATCATTTGTCTTCTTGCCGATAGACAGTCAATTGCTGTTGGACTTGATAAGCGTAGATCAGGTAGTTTCTACAACTCAATTGATGCTTATACAAATATTTCTTCAACAGCACTTATTCAGTATATCAATGATCTGACAGAAAATGGACTTGTATTCGTAGTTGAAGATACTACACCATAAAATAGTCATTTTGTTGTAGCTCCTTTTATAATTCCCACAGTGTCTTTCAGATAAGATGCTGTGGGAATACTATTATATAATGAGGTGATAATATGAAGGGAAAATTTTATAACAACAAATCAGATGCAAGATACCTTAACAAATCCATTGATCTAAAATATGACAATATACCAATTGAAGTATTAACACCAGCATCAGTTGTTAGACCAGTTCTGAAAGTATCATCAGGTTTAATTGGTCAAAGTGTCAATTATGTATATGTTGAAGAACTTGATAGATATTATTTTATAAGAAATTGGGTAATGGAAAATGGACATGTTCAGCTTGAATGTGAAGTTGATGTTTTAATGTCATTTAAAGATGCTATAAAAAAGCAGAATGTGATTGTTGCAAGACAAGAAAAAGAATATAACTTATATCAGGTTGATGAAAAAATGAAGTTTTATAACACCAATGCAACAAAAGTGCGTGAATTCCCAACAAAGCATTTTTCAATGAATAATACACAATTTCTATTAGTAATGAACGGAGTGACGGGGGGTAATAGTTAATGAGCTTAAATCCTTATAATCAAGACCAATTGTCTTTTCATGATGAATATGATCAGGAATTAACAAATGGTGGTACTTTTCACATATCTTCTTATTTATCTGGTGAATTTTATGTTAAAGATGTAGGTCAAGGTTTATATTATTCAACATCACCTAAAATTAATAATCCATCAACTGTTGCTGATTTAACACCTTTTGTTAATGATGCAATAAGAAAAGGTTCAGTTTCAGATGGTGATGTTAATTATGTTTTTAACAATGTTTTTGATGCACCTAAAACTGAAGATTATTATCAAACAGATGAATATGCTGAAAAGAAAGAACTTGTTGAAAGTAAAATTGTATATATCTGGGGTAGTTCTGAAGATGGTGGACTTTTTGTATATATAAGTTCAGAAACGGGAAAAGCAAATTTTAGATTATTAAATGGCTATGCTCAAAGATATATAGATGATGTAATATATTATGGTTCTTTTATTGTATTTGCTGGTGATTATGGTCCTGAATTCGACTTGTCAAAGGTTTTATTTTATATTGATGCTGTTGCTGAAGCACTGGATGTTTATGGCAATCAGTTGTTTGTCAGAATGATAGTTGGTGGTGATAATTGTACATTAAACATTGCTGACTGGGAATGGAATCTACTTGTACAAGCTAACCCATATTATGAACTGAGAGCAACTGGAAATGAATTTGCCAGAATTGATGATTTACTTGCTGGATGGACTTCGATTCTTGTTGATAGTGTAAATTTTGAAGATCCAGAAGCTATCTGGTCACTAACTGGTTTATATAGTGAGCGTCAATTATGGGACACACTAGCAGATCAGTCAATCATTACAATGATTTCAGGAACGCCAACAGGTGGCAAGAGAATTGATGATGAAAGCAATCCATATTCTGATGGTGGCTTTTCAACACCAGGCGGTGGTGGTGCTTCACTTGATAATCAAGTTGATACAAACAATCCTGAAGATGATAGTGCTGGAAATATAACAACAGATGGTGTCACAGCTGGAATCTGTAAAATTTACAATCCAACATCAGCTGAATTATTATCGTTCAATTCGTTCTTATATTCTGGAATCACTGACAGTATTGCTGATACACTTAAAAAATTAACAACCGACCCACTACAATATATTATCAGTTTGGGCATGGTTCATTTTAATCCACCAACAAGTGTTAATGCTGAAATCATGATGGGGTCAGTTGATACTGGTGTGACCGCAAAGCGTGTTAATAGACAATATACTTCACTTGATTTTGGTTATATTGACTTCAATCAAGAATTCAAATCGTTTCTTGATTTTAACCCTTATTCAAAAATTTCAGTGTTCTTGCCATACATAGGGCAAAGAGAACTAAACATGGATGAATGCAGAGGTTCAAGAATCAGGTTGTTTTATAATATCGACATGATCACAGGTTCTTGTGTTGCTTATATTCACATTTCAAGAAGTGCGAGAAGTAATGCAGATTGCTCAATATTCCACACTATGTATTCATTCGAAGGAAATTGTCTAACACAGCTTCCAATGTTTGCAACTGATAATAGAGGTGCAATACAATCATTACTTAGTGTTGCTGGTGCTGGTGTATCACTTGCAACTGGAAATGTTGCTGGTGCTGTCACTGGTCTTGTGAATGGTGTCACAACACAGAAAATAAGTGTTGGACGTGCTGGTTCACTTTCTTCAAATTATGGTTATATAGCACCACAAAATCCATATATCATTGCAGAAAGACCAATTGTTAATGTACCAATCAATTTTGGTGCTTTTGAGGGATGGACTTCAAACATAAGAAGAAAAGTATCACAACTAAAAGGTTATACAGAAATAGATGCTGATACAATATGGTCTGATAATTTCGGTCATGCAACAGCAGAAGAATGTGACATGATCAAAACAATTATGAATGGGGGTGTTTATTTATAATGAATATCACTAAAATGAACAAATTTATCAAAACAATGTATGATGTATCAAATGTCAAAAATGGATATGATTATTGGTACTTTAAATTGTTAAATCTTGTCATCAATATGTTTAACTATGACAATTTGCCAACTGGTATCAGTAGACGTGATCTGGAAATCAACCTGATCATGACTGGTCATGCTGTTGTTGTTTCAAAGAAGGACGGTACTTTATTCACTCCACTGACCAATGTGTTTGGTTTTGACCAGTATTATCAGCCAGTGTGGGCGACCTTTGCCAACCCAGTTTTTGTAACAGCTAAAAAATACACAATTGGTGAAGACTGTGAAATCATATATAATAATTCACTTCAGGATAGTATTTATTATATAAAAGCTGATTCTGGTCTTTCAACCTTTGTTGGAAGATATGCAAGACAGCTTGCAGATGTTGAAGCAACAGCCAATATATATTCAGTCAATAGTAGACTAGTATCAATTCCAGTATCAAATGATAATAGTGTTATTGAATCACTCAAAGCATTCTTCACAAATTTATCTTTTGGTAAAAGGGCAATTGTTACAGATTCAAACATCATTGAAAACTTCAGGAATGTTGACATTAACAGAACTGGCATTAAAGATGGAATAAATGACTGGATGATTGCTCGTGATAAGATTCTTGAACAGTTCTTCAGGGATTTAGGAATCAGGATGAACAACCAGAAGAAAGCACAAGTAAACAGTGAAGAAGTTGAATCAAATGATCAGCTTCTTCTGATCAGTGCAGATGATATGCTGAAGACAAGACAAGATGGAATTGAAAAGGTCAACAATATGTTTGGAACAAGCATTACTGTAAAACTTAATCCACTTTATAATATAAAGAATGTTGAAGGGGGTGACGCAGATGTTACAACACAACCTACTGTACTATCTGAATGAATATGAAACACTAACACCAACAGATGCTTCACTTGGTGATGTTGCATCAAGTGACTGGTGGACAAAGCTTAAACCACAGTTTGATGATTTAATCTGGTTATATTATCCACAAAGAACACTATTCTTGAATGAAAGATTTAAACCTGAAGATCATGACACAACACATAATAATATATTAAGGTCATTTGCTATCTGGTTAAAAGCACACCAGCGACAGCTTGACAGACTGTGGGTGGTTTATACTTCAGATTTTAATCCCCTTTGGAATGTTGATGGTGTTGAAGGTTTTGTTTCAAAAGATAGTCACACAGGAACTTCAACAGATACACACAGTGGTGATGATAGAATGACGTATGAAGACAATGGTGACACAACCAGATCAGGCAATGAATCAATTGCATCCAGTGGTACTGATACAGATACACACAAGGTTGCAACATTTGATGATGTTGCCAACTTCAAGAATGAATCGCAAGACAGCTTGCTTCATGGCAAGACAGACACCCATACTTATAATTCTGTAAAAGATAAGCGTGATTATGATGGATTCAAGAATCAGAATTATGATTCAGAACTTGAAACAACACGAAACTTGCTGGATGAACATGTTGACATGAGAATCAGACAGGGCAACATAGGTGTTACACGTTCAGATACACTTCTTGATGAATCACAAAAGTATTATCAGAAGGAAGAAACAGACTTCCTGAAGTATGTTGTCAGAATGTGTGTTAATCAGGTTACATATGCTGTTGAGGGGGTGTAATAAGATGAATGATATTGTTAATCTTATAATCAATTCAAGCACTTCAGTTGTGATCATAGCTTATTTTATATTCAGGGATTATAAATGGAATCAACAACTAATTGCTACACTAACAAAAATAGAAACTATACTTGACGAAATGAATTCAAGTAATAAGAAGGGGGTGAAGTGATGCAAGGTTCAATTGATTTCACTGGTTTATTATCAGGTGACATAATAGGTGAAGGTGGCACAACTGTTATTGCAAACCCTTCAGGAAGTGCCACAGATACACTTAATAAGGTTCAGATTGATGAAACAATCTATTCTGTTGAAGGTGGTGGTGGCACTGAAGTTATTGCAAATCCTTCAGGAACACCAACTGAAAATATCAACACAATTGAAATATCTGATGTTATATATCAGATAGTAGGTGAAGAAGGACCAGAAGGTCCACAAGGACCACAAGGACCAAAAGGTGATACTGGTGAAACTGGTGCAACTGGACCACAAGGTCCACAAGGTGAAACTGGTGCGACTGGTGAAACTGGACCACAAGGTCCACAAGGACCACAAGGACCACAAGGACCAAAAGGTGATACTGGTGAAACTGGTGCAACTGGACCACAAGGTCCACAAGGTGAAACTGGTGCGACTGGTGAAACTGGACCACAAGGTCCACAAGGTGAAACTGGTGCGACTGGTCCACAAGGACCACAAGGTCCAGCTGGTGAAGGTGTACCAACTGGTGGTTCAGATGGTCAAGTTCTTGTTAAAGACAGCGCAACTGATTATGATACTTCATGGACCACATTAGATGCATCAGATATACCATATGACAATACAACAAGTGGTATGACAGCAACAGATGTGCAAGATGCTGTTACTGAGTTAAAAAGTAATTTAACTGAGTTCCAAGAGAGTTATATTCGTAAGATTGATACAAAATCAGTTAGTGCAAATTCTGTTACTAAATTAGTTGAAATAAATATAACTTCGGGTATATGGTTATTAACGTCATATATTGTTTTAAGGAATTCAGTTTCGGGAACATATAACCATTATCTTAGGGATACAAACAGCCTATATAACTTAACTGTGCGAAATGAAGGAACAGGTGGCGGTGGTTCTAGTTTATCTCAAATTATAGATTTTCCACAAGCAACAACGGTATATGTCTCTGTTTATGTTAGCACAGCAGTAAACGTTACAGGTCAAATAAGCGCTATAAGAATAGGAGACTCTTTAACTTAGTGAGTTAAATTTTGACAAGTTGCTAAGCTTTACGCTTAGGACGGACACCATAGGTATATTATTATATCTATGGTGTCATATATAACACTAAAAGTTACTCAATTAAAGAAGAGTTTATCGCTCAATCAGAAA
>Ga0247611_10008053_pt1 | contig 13078 bp, 11 predicted proteins | sample 177DNAGHGhighgp2_FD_192422 | JGI IMG/M metagenome (GOLD analysis project Ga0247611, IMG submission 192422) | Sheep rumen microbial communities from Palmerston North, Manawatu-Wanganui, New Zealand - 1770 DNA GHGhigh gp2 | ecosystem: Host-associated > Mammals > Digestive system > Stomach > Rumen... | reverse complement strand
GGTGTCACAAATCTTTCTGGCATTGATAGTCTGCTTCTTGACTTCGTAGTTGCCGGATTTGCTCATATCCATCTTTGAGATCGAGAGGAGGTTCTCGACAAGGCCTGATAATCGTCCTGTCTCATCGATAATGACATCAATCGCGTTATTTCTGTCTTCATCGCTCTCGAAAACACCGTATTTAAGACCTTCAGCATAACCCTGGATGGACATCAGCGGCGTTCTCAATTCATGTGAAGCATTCTGGAAGAAGGTTTTCTGTTCGATATCAGCTTCTTCTAGTTTATAAGCCATCTGATTCATTACGTCGCCCAATTCAGAAAGTTCTTTACTGACGATATGGCCTTTGAGCGGCTTAAAGTCACTCTTGGCGATCCTTTTCGCGAACCTGGAGAGCCTCTGGGTAGAGAAGATAAGCGGGTAGGTCATGACGATACTGAATACACCGGCGATGATGATAGCGAGCAAAGCAGCCTGGACAAGTGCCAGCGAGTTGGTAGCCATGAATGAGGAATAGGATGCAGAGTTTACGTAGAAACAGAGATAGTAATTAGAGAACAATTCATCGATGTTGGTTTCTGTTTCGGGGTCATAAGCCTTAACGTCAGATGCATTCGGATCATTCGGATCTGTTTCTTTGGGTGCATATTTGAAATTGAAGCCTACGGTCCTGTAATAGACTATGTTTCCGTCAAGATCCAGCGTCTGAGTCTTGTTAAGCCTCTCGTAACCGCCTTCTTCAATAACCTTGCTTATGACTCTGATCGAAGTGTTGGTATAAGAGACCGAGTAGTATGCATTCGGCCACAATACCGTGAACTTTCCGGTCTTCTTATCGAAAGTGTAAAGAGCGATATTTGCCTGGTTGGAGAGGTTATCGGATGTGGCAATAGAATTCAGAAGATAAGCTCTGATGGTATCGTCGGTATTCTCCTTAGAACTGTCCAACTGAAGTGTAAATGCCTGGGTCAGGCCGATGGTTGATTCAACCGCTTTATCAAGACGGCTGTTGCACTGGTCGGCAATATAATCCTTGAAGATGGACTGAATATAGATGTTGATGATAAAAACGGCCAGAATGATAATAACGATCTCGACTGCATAAAAGTGCAGCGAGATCGGTATTCTTATAGCCGATTTATTTCTGGATGGCTTTTTAGGTTTTAACCGTGCCTTATCAGGCTTTTCAGTCATTAGTCCTGATTGTCTCCGTCATCTTCATCTTCTGCTTCTTCGGTTGTTCTGTCCACGAGTCTGAAGCCGTAACCCCAGATAGTAGATATTTTAGCATCAGATTTAGATATTTTCTTCCTTAATCTTTTGACGGTGTCATCGGCAACTCTGGTCTCGACCTGAGTCTCATAACCCCAGATCTTGTCCAGCAATTCCGCTCTTGATACTGCTCTGTCCCTGTTGGAAATGAGATATGTTAAGAGCTGATATTCATTAGGTGTAAGCGGGAGGGGCTTACCCTGCATTGTTGTTTCCTTTGTCTTTCTGTTGATGATGATGTCAGCAAATTCATAAACTGCATCATTATCAGGCTTATCACCGGCTTTGCCCGTGATCTCTTCCTGTCTCTTAAGGATAGATTTTACTTTTGATACGAGCTTGATAGGGGAGAAAGGCTTTGTGAAATAGTCATCGCTGCCCATATCAAGTCCCTGGATATAGTCTGTGTCGCTGTCTTTTGCAGTGAGCATGATGATCGGAACATTGGATGTCTTGCGGATCTCCTTAAGGATAAAGAATCCGTCATGTCCGGGCATCATAACGTCTAATATGATGAGGTCTGCAGGTGAGTTTGAGAATACTTCGAAAAGCTTGTCACCCGTAGGGAATCCTGTTACGTGAAATCCTTCTCTTTCAAGGAATGTCTTAAGCAGATTTCTGATGTTATCGTCATCGTCGGCGATATAAATAAGTTTGTTCATTATTATCTCCATCTTCTCGTAATGAATTTTACCAATATATTTTATATGAAAAAGAATATCTATTACCTTGGAAAATGGTGCAAATGTGCGGAAATAGAGCAAATAACTTCAGTTTTGATGTTGTTTATGGTTAAATGTGTTTGCTTAAGATATGAAAGTTGAGGAGATATTATGTCTACAGTTCTTGTTACCGGCGGTAATGGTTATATCGGTTCACATACAGTCATCTCTTTATTCGAGAATGGTTACGATGTTGTGATCGCTGACAATCTTTCCAACAGCAAGATGGAAGTTCAGAACCGTCTCGAAAAGATTACCGGTAAGAGATTCAAGTTTTATAAAGTAGATTGCTGCGATATCGATTCTTTGAGAAAGGTCTTTGAAGAGAACAAGATAGATGCAATCATTCATTTCGCAGGCCTTAAAGCAGTAGGCGAATCTGTAAAGATCCCTTTGGATTATTATTCAAATAATATCGGCAGCATGATCAATGTATGCCGTCTCATGACAGAGTTCGGCGTTGATAAGCTCGTTTTCAGTTCATCTGCAACTGTATACGGAGAGAGTGAAGATGTTCCTTTCACAGAGGAGAGCCCTCTCGGAACATGCACGAATCCTTACGGCTGGACCAAGTGGATGCTTGAGCAGATCTTAAAGGATTATGCTAAATCCGAGCCTTCAAAGAGGGTCTGCCTCTTAAGATATTTCAATCCGGTCGGCGCTCATGAGAGCGGTCTCATCGGTGAGGATCCAAGAGGAATCCCCAACAATCTTTTCCCTTATATTTCCAAGGTTGCAGGCGGTACATTAGAGTGCCTTACAATTTTCGGAAATGATTATGACACACCAGACGGCACATGCCTACGTGACTATATCCACGTTGTTGACCTTGCAGACGGACATGTTAAGGCGATCCAGTATCTTGATAAGACTGATGAGTCCGTCTGTATCTTTAATATCGGTACCGGCAAGGGTACTTCAGTCATCGAAGCTGTAAGCGCATTCGAAAAAGCATGCGGTCACGAGATCAATCACAAGTTTGGTCCCAGAAGACCCGGCGATATTGCTGTCTGCTATGCATCCACAAAGAAAGCAGAGGAAGTATTGGGCTTTAAGGCCAGATACGGAATCGATGAGATGTGCTCATCCTGCTGGAAATGGCAGACTATGAATCCTGAAGGTCTTAAGGACTAAGGATTCATATTTAGGAGTTTTATGGATAATAGAAACAGAAACAGAAACGTACAGAGACATTCTGAAGAGGAGGCCTCATATTACGGCTTCTCAAAGGATGTCACCAAGAGATCTTCCAAGGCCAAGCGAAAGATGAAGAAGCTTAACCATTTAAAGCTCCGTCTGATCTTCGGTACGGTGGCTGCTATCTTAGGCGTTATCATCGGACTTTCGATCTTCGGCGTCTGGTATAAGGAATATCTTTTAAACCAGATCACATATGAGACTACTTCGCCCAATGAAGTTGCGACTATCATTGACGAGTTTGGCAATACGGTTGTTTTAGGCGATCTTACTGAAAATACAAAGTTCAGCATCTATCAGGATGAACCCGTCAAGAATTTCCTTCTTATAGGTATTGACAGCAGAAGCAAGAATTACAGCAAGGACGGCAAGGGCGACAGGTCCGATGTTATCGTTGTAATGTCTGTTGATTCAAAGAAGGGAACAATTAAGCTCTTGTCTATTGCAAGAGACTCATATGCTTATTTCCCGGGTTATTCGAAGCCTCATAAGATCAATGCCGCAATGTCATACGGCGGTCCGGCTCTGCTTCAGGCAACGGTCGAGAACAGCTTGAGGATCAAGATCGACGGCTATGCCTATGTTAATTTCAGCCACATGGCTCAGATAATCGATGCTGTAGGCGGCGTATATGTAAACATGACATCAGGTGAGAAGAAGGTTGCAAACCAGTATATCCGCGAGCTCTCCAAGAGTGCAGCTCTTATCCAGGATACCGGTAATGACACATGGCTCAACGGTACCCAGGCAGTTGCATATGCCAGAGTAAGATATGTAGGCAACGGTGACTACGAGCGAATGGAAAGACAGATCGAGGTCTTAAGAAGCCTTATGTCCCAGTACATGAAGCTCTCTGCGACAAAGAAGCTTGCGTGCATGGATGATGTCCTGGGCGCCATCGTAACCAATATCGATAAAAAAGACGTTGAGAAATATGCACTGGATTTTCTTCCTTCATTGAAGAAAGCCGAGATGCAGTATATCCAGCTTCCGATCGACGGATGCCTCAACCAGGGTACATATGGCGGCGAATGGAGCATGCGTGTCAACTGGAATGCCATGATCCCATACGTACAGGAGTTTTTCTATGGTGAGAAGTATGATTTCGATCCTGTTAAACTTCCCCCGAAAGCGCCTGAATTAAGCGACTGCAAGACGGACATCCCTCTTGAAAAACTCATTCACTAGAGTTTTTGACTTTTTTTGATTTTCGTATTGACAGCATTGATTTTAAGAATTATATTTTGTTGTGGTTAGCACTTAAGGTAATAGAGTGCTAACCACAATTTCATTGTATTGGAGGTCTTTTTTATGACAATTAAGCCCTTAGCAGATAAGGTAGTAGTTAAGAAACTTCAGGCTGAAGAGACAACAAAGAGCGGCATTATCCTGTCCTCCGGTGCTCAGCAGAAGCCTCAGATCGCAGAGATCATTGCTGTCGGTCCCGGCGGAATCGTTGACGGCAATGAGATAAAGATGGAAGTTCAGGTTGGCCAGAAGGTCATCATCCGTGATTATGCCGGCACAAACGTAAAGCTTGAAGGCGAGGAATATATCATCGTTCGTCAGGACGACATCGCTGCTATCGTTGAAGATTGATCAGTTAATAATTTTGGAGGCGAATATATATGGCAAAAGACATTAAGTACGCTGAGGACGCAAGAAAGTCCCTGGAAGCAGGCGTAAATAAGGTAGCCGATACAGTTAAGGTTACTTTGGGCCCTAAGGGCAGAAACGTAGTACTCGACAAGAAGTACGGTGCACCGCTTATCACAAATGACGGTGTTACGATCGCAAAAGAGATCGAGCTTGAAGACCGCTATGAGAATGCCGGTGCTCAGCTCGTTAAGGAAGTTGCATCCAAAACAAACGATGTTGCAGGTGACGGTACGACAACAGCTACACTCTTGGCTCAGGCAATCATCCGTGAGGGTATGAAGAACGTTGCTGCAGGCGCTAACCCGATCATCCTCAGAAAGGGTATCTCCAAGGCTGTTGATACAGCTGTATCCGAGATCCTCGGCAAGGCTAAGCAGGTTGACGGTTCCAAGGATATCGCACGTGTTGCTGCAATCTCCGCAGGTGACGAAGAAGTCGGCAAGATGATCGCCGAAGCAATGGAGAAGGTTACGGCTGACGGTGTTATCACTGTCGAAGAGAGCAAGTCAATGCTCACAGAGCTCTCCGTTGTTGAAGGTATGCAGTTCGACAGAGGTTATATCTCTCCTTATATGGCAACTGATACAGATAAGATGGAGACTGTTTTCGATGAGCCTTACATCCTTATCACAGATAAGAAGATCTCCAACATCCAGGATATCCTTCCTGTAATCGAGCCTCTCGCTCAGTCAGGCAAGCAGCTCGTTATTATCGCTGAAGACATCGAGGGTGATGCTCTTGCAACACTCATCGTCAACAAGCTCAGAGGCGTATTCACATGCGTTGGTGTTAAGGCACCGGGCTTCGGCGACAGAAGAAAGGCTATGCTCGAAGATATCGCTATCCTCACAGGCGGTCAGGTAATCACATCTGACCTCGGCTTGGAGCTCAAGGATACAACACTTGATCAGCTCGGTAGAGCTCACCAGGTCAAGGTTAACAAGGATAACACCATCATTGTTGACGGTGAGGGTGAAGAGGGTGCAGTTAAGTCCCGTGTTGCTCAGATCAAGGCTCAGATCGAAGAGACAAAGTCCGATTACGACCGTGAGAAGCTCCAGGAGCGTCTTGCTAAACTTTCCGGCGGTGTTGCAGTTATCAAGGTCGGTGCTGCTACAGAGACAGAGATGAAGGAAAGAAAGCTCCGTATCGAGGATGCTCTCAATGCTACAAAAGCTGCAGTTGAGGAAGGTATCGTTCCGGGCGGCGGAACAGCATATGTTAACGCTCTTCCTGCAATCGCAAAGCTCCTTGACGAGACAGAGGGCGACGTAAAGACTGGTGTTAAGATCGTTCTTCGTGCTCTTGAGGAACCTGTTCGCCAGATCGCTGCAAATGCAGGTCTTGACGGAAGTGTTATCTGCGAGAAGATCAAGAACTCCACACCCGGCACAGGTTACGATGCTCTGAACGACAAGTATGTTGATATGTTTGAAGCAGGTATCGTTGATCCTGCAAAGGTAACACGTTCTGCTCTCCAGAATGCTGCATCCGTATCTTCAACAGTACTCACAACAGAAGCTGTAGTTACGGATATTCCTGAGAAGGAAGCTCCTGCAATGCCTCAGCAGCCGATGTATTAATTTCGTTCGCAATACATATTTCCTCGAGCAAGGCTTCCGCGCGCTTCGCGCTTGTGCAGAGGCTCTCGGAAATAGTATTGCTCGCTTACAGAAGAATAAACTTCAAGAACCGTTCCTTTGTGGGGCGGTTCTTTTTGTGTTGACGTTATTTCGAGTACTCGAAAACTTGATTAATAAATCATTCGAATGCAGTTTTATGTTAGAATAGGAGAGTTTTGAGGTGAATCATGCTACAGGACAGTTTTATTGAGACAAGTGTTACGCGTAAAACGGGCTTTACAGAGGTTATTTTCAATACCTTTCTTGTTACGGCCTGTATAATTACGGTTTTCTTTGTTAATTTCATTCCGCTCTCTTTAGGTTATAACGCCTGGTTTATCACCGGTATCATTTCATTTGGTATCGTTGCGGGCGTAGTTATCCTTATCAAGCGCGAGAAGAAGATCTATGAGATAGAGATGTCCAATGATCTCGTCGACTGTGCTGTTATCAACGGCGATAACAAGCGTGATGATCTTGTAAGCTTCTCTATAAAGGACTGCGAATATATCGGTCCGGTTACTTCCGACAGGTATGAATCTGACAAGGCGGACTCGCACTATGTCGTTAAGATGACTGATTTCAAGAATTTTGATATCGAAGATACTTACTGGTATTTCCTTGTTGTCCAGGAAGGTGCGAAGATAATGGTCGTTTTCCATTATAAGGACGAGATGTATCAGGTATTCAGAAGATATAACCCAAGGAATATAATTCCCATGAACAAGCTCCCCAAGCCGGCTGCAAAGAAAGAGGGCGATGAAGGTGACGAGTAATTATACGGAGATGGAAGTCTACTGCAAAGCGACTGAATGCGGCATAGGCGACAAACTGTATTGCTCAACATTGATCGGTGACCTTCAGGAGGCTGCCGAGAGGAGCTCTTATGCATTAGGTTACGGCACGGATTTCTTAAAAGAGAACAAGATGTGCTGGATCATCCTTAAGATGAGGCTCCATATCACTGAGCTTCCCGGCTGGCACGAGACCTTTAAGATCAGGACATGGGCAAGTTATCTCGATAAGTTCTATTTTGGCCGTGAATTCGAGATCTATAGCTCTGATGACAGGCTGATCGGTTACGCTTCATCTGTCTGGATCCTTGCAGACTGGGAGACTCACAGGCCTGTAATTGCTAATAAGCGTCCCGAACTTCCGCCTCCGGTCGTTCAGGATCCGAAGCTCGTATTCGGTGAGAAATGTCAGAAGATAATCTTCCCGGACAGAAATGATGTGGCAGGGCAGACTGAAAAGCCCGTGATCATTAAATATGCTGATTTTAATGAGCTTGACCGTAACAGGCATGTCAATAATTCCCGTTATACCGCATGGGCTTACGACGCTCTGTTCAAGTGCGGATATGATGTAACCAGGATCGAAGACCTTGTGATCAACTATAACAGCGAAGTCAAGGCAGGGGAGAAGGTCGAGCTTTTCATATCAAAAACTGATGATAAGGTCACTGTTTTCGGTTATAAAAACATCGATACTAAGGTCTTTGCCGTTGAAATGACAATGAGGAACGCCTGATTCCTCAATATATTTTGCTTTTTCGCGCCTTTTTACGCTTTTTTGTTTTTCTTACTTTGTTATAATAGAGAGTTGTATCAGCATTTCTGGAGGTAGCAATGATCGAGATTAACAATCTTGTGAAGAGATATGGCGATAAAAATGCCGTTAAAGGTATCTCGTTCACAGTAAATGACGGTGAAGTCCTCGGTTTCCTTGGACCTAACGGTGCCGGCAAGACCACAACGATGAACATCATTACCGGATATCTTTCTTCTACATCCGGAACTGTTAAGGTCAACGGCCACGATATCCTTGAAGAACCCGAGCTTGCAAAGAAAGAGATAGGCTATCTACCTGAGAATCCGCCGCTTTATAATGACATGACGGTAAAGGAGTATCTGAAATTCATTTGCGATCTTAAGGGCGTTGAGAAGGCAAGACGCAAGAACATGCTCGATAACATCGTATCCATGGTAAAGATATCCGATGTCTACGACAGACTTATAGGAAACCTCTCAAAAGGTTATAAGCAGAGAGTCGGTATTGCACAGGCTCTTGTTGGCAATCCTTCGATACTTATCCTTGACGAGCCTACAGTCGGTCTTGATCCTAATCAGATCATTGAGATCAGAAGGCTTATCAAAGCTCTTTCCAAGAATCATTCTATTGTGATCAGCTCACATATCCTTTCTGAGATCCAGGAGATCGCAGACAGGGTTGTTATAATTAACCGCGGAAAGATCGCCGCAGTTGATACGATCAGTGACCTTTCCAAGAGGCTTTCAGGTCAGTCGAAGATACTTCTGACTTTCAGAGGTCCCATCAAGGATGCAGTCACAAAGATCCGTACCGTCAAAGGTATCAGTTCAGCTGTTTCACGAGTGGTAGACAGCAGGTATTCACAGGTTGAACTGACTATTGCTGCAAATGATACAACTGAGACGAGGATCGCTGTTTTCGAGCTCATGGCAAGAGAAGGCTGGCCGATACTTGAAATGCGCTCATTGGATCCTTCACTTGAAGAAGTCTTCCTTAGCATTACATCAGGCAAAGGAGGAGTTAAGTCATGACAGCTATTTTTAAGAGAGAATTCTTATCCTATTTCAGATCGCCTGTCGGATATGTAGCTATTGCTCTGTTCTCATTCCTTTCAGGATTCGTATTTTATTCGCAGTTTGCTACCGGCACCGTTGATATTGCAGGTGAGGTAATTACACTCAGATCGTTCTTCTTCGTTATCGTTCCCATTATCACGATGGGACTTCTTTCAGAAGATAAGAAGAGGGGAACCGACGTTCTTTACTATACGACTCCGGTCAACCTGTTTAATGTGGTTGTCGGTAAGGTCCTTGCTGCTTTCCTGTTGTATGTGATCATGTTCGTCAACGTTATCATTCACATAATCGTTACCGTAAGCTGCGGCGGAGTTTTCGGCGTAGGTGCCGTAGGTACGATCGTCGTATTCTTCTTTATGGCATTCATGTTCATTTCGATCGGATTGTTTGCTTCTGCAATCACCGATAACCAGATCATTTCCGCAATTGTTGCTTTTATAATCATTCTCGTAACTCAGATCATGGGTACGATCGGTGATTACCTCGGTTCAGCATTCACGGCAATGTTCTCCGGCATTAATTCGAATTTTGCAGTGACGGTCGGCGATGCAATCTCCGGCGCCGTTAACTGGCTTGATCCTTTCTTGAAGACTCAGGATTTCCGTCTCGGTATATTCTCCGTTTCTTCTCTTGTATTCCTCGTTTCCGTCGGCATCCTGTTCCTGTATCTGACGTTCAGGGTTCTTGATAAGAAACGCTGGAGCCAGGCGTGACGGAGGTGTTTTGATATGAGTAAAGTAGTTTCAACTGAAAACAAAAAGACTGACAGCCGTTCGGATAAGATCAAATTATATTCTATCGGTGCAGTTATAATCCTGATCGGAATACTTGTCATTGTTAACGTTCTTTTCGAAAAAATCCTGGGAAGAGCTCTTACATTCGATTTTTCTGATTCGTTATCGAACTCATTATCACAGGAATCGATTGATTATCTTGATTCGCTGCCTTCCGATACTAAGATCCAGATTACCGGTCTTTTCGAGAAGCCTGCCAATGTATCAGGAACACGTTATCAGTATATAATTCCGCTTCTTGAAGATTATGTAAGATACGGCAAGGGCAAGGTAACTGTTGATTATGTTGATGCACAGACACATCCGAACATAATCGCACAGCTCGATCCTACAAATTCATTCGATCTGTCGAATAACCTTGAATCCTTTGTAATCAAGTACAATGACAAGATCAAGGTCGTATCACCCTATGACTGTTATTCGTATGATCTCGATTACCTTTCACAGGGATATTATTACGTAATCGGCAATAATACCGAATACACTTTCACAAACTCCATGTATATCCTCACTCAGGGATATTCCTGCAAGGCATATGTTGTTACGGGACTTTCTGACAGCAGCAACATTTATCTTAAGAACATCCTTGAGGGTATGGCAATCGAGTATAACGAGCTTGCCGTTGCTGAGAACTTCGTTATTCCGGAAGACTGTGATCTTCTGATCCTTAACGGACCTAACAGCGATATTTCCGAAAAAATGTTAACTGCAATGACAGAGTACGTTCATAATAACGGCAAACTCCTTGTATCGGTTAATTACAACTTGAAGAATACTGCTGAGTCATTTGAAAGACTTAACAAGCTTTTGAATGTCCTTAATATCAATATCGATCCTGCTTTGATCTCTGAGAATGATCCCTGGTCTCAGCTTGGCGGATTAACGACAGATACGAGTGTATCTCCTGTCGGCGTATTTACCGATTATGTACAGACAGGCGCACTACACAGCACATTTGCCAGATCTGTCAGATCTATTGATAATGCCGATCCTGCTTTTTCCGTCTCTCCGGTGCTTGTCACAAGCGATAATGCCGCAACAGTAGGCATTGATCAATACGGTAATGAGATCGCAGGTACTTATATTTCTGAAAAGCAGTTCAATGTATGTATGTTCTCGACAGGTGCCGGTGCAGATCCCGCTAAGGCATTTGTATTCGGAACAACGAATTTTACGTCTGATGACTATATTTCCGCATATGGACTTAATGATTCCAACGTAACATTTGTTAAGGGCTGTATCAGAGAACTTACGAGCACTAAAAATGTTTCAGTTCTTAATATAGCCACTAAGGATGTCGATAACTTCTCCCTTAATACCGAGAAGGCTTCTGCCTCAGCTGCAACAGCGGTCCTGGTTATATTCATGATCGTTATTCCCGTAATTCTCGTTGCTGCAGGAATAATAGTCTATACCAGGAGAAAGAACCTCTGATATGAAGTCTGTTAAGAACCTTTTAGTTCCGTTTATCATCTTTATTGCGCTGTGTATATTCGCGGCTGTGTATTTCATTGCCGACAGCGTCTCAAAGAAAAAGGTAAGCGAGAGTACTGATGGATTCTTCACGGTCTTAAATATCTCTCCCAATGAAATCAGCAAGCTTACTGTAAAGAATAATGAGTCAGGCTATACATATGCTATCAACTGCAGAGCAAATGAGACCGGTGACGTTATCTGTGATTTCAAAGGTGATGATTTCAGTGAATCAGAAAAATATTCGCAGTCAAAGCTTTTATCTGCCGTATATACTCTGTCAACATTCTATAGTGAGCATAGGATAGAATCTTCCGGCAATCTGTCTGATTTTGGTCTTGATAATCCCAAGATCAAGATCTCGATTGACAAAACTGATGGTACTGTGAATCTTTACCTCGGAAATATTACACCGGATGAACAGAACTGCTATATGTATATTGAAGGCTCATCTGATGTATACACTGTCGATGTCAGCAAGCTTTCATATGCCGGTTTTAAGGGAATCGATTTTCTCGAAGCTATAACTATCGACATTGACTTTAATGAAGTTAAGACAGTGCATTTTGACCGTAAGACAGACGGTCTTGCACTTGATGCCAATGTGTCTGTAGGGAAGAACGGAGTTGCATCGTTTGAGCTTTATTCCCCATATGTACATGGTACAAGCGGTTATTTCGGCACGATGTTCGATCAGCTCTCCAAGCTTGTAATATCTGATTTTATTGATGTTGACAGTTCAGGGTTATCAGAATACGGTCTCGATGTTCCGGCATATCATTTCGCTTTCAATATGGAAGACGGTGAGAAGATCGAGTTCTATTTCAGTAAGCCTTCAGGCGGTTATTACTATGGGTTTGCCAAGAATTCGGGTAAATATTTCAAGCTCTCGGAATTTACTCTTACCGGTATTGACAATGCAGAGACTGTACTTATCGATCCTTATATCTGCTATTGCTATGTCAAAGATTACACATCTATCACAGGAACCTATAAGGATAAGAGCTTCAAGTTAGCACTTGATGTTTCAGAAGGGCAGAGCATCGTTTCTGATGATGCCACAGTTACTCTTGACGGCCGCAATGCCAAGATAAATGACTCATACGGAAGGTCTTACTGCTCGATCCTTTTCGAGAGCATCGCGTGCATAAAGATCGGCGGTGTTGAGATTGCTGAGAAGACAAAGCCGTCTGCTCCTGCAGAGCTTTCACTGACCTTTATCGACAAGAAATTTGTTACGACAGTCTATGAATTCTATCCAAAGGGAACGGATTCTTATTATGTTTTCAAGAACGGCGAATACATGAATTTCTATGTGTATGCTACAGAGATATTCAATGACGGCGGTACTGATACATACAGCTATGGTTACTGGAGAGCATATGAACTCCTGAATCAGGCTATTACTGATAACATGAACGGAATTTACGATCTGTAAAGTGATGAAAAGGGAAATGGATAATAAAAAGGTAAAAGCGAAAAAACCAACAAACAAGCCTTCCGTCAAGAAGAATAACGGAAGCGTATCTCAGGCTGCGATTAGAAAGGCTCTTACGATCGCCGTAATGATCTTTTCTCTCGTGCTTATAATCAGCATTGCCCTGATCTTTGTAGTATCTAAGAAGATCGAATCGCTGGCAGGTGCGGATGCGCAGATCAAGCTCTCGGCGCAGGGCGGTTTCTCCTGCGAATATTCCGAAGCTCAGAAGCTC
>Ga0247611_10008052_pt1 | contig 13080 bp, 17 predicted proteins | sample 177DNAGHGhighgp2_FD_192422 | JGI IMG/M metagenome (GOLD analysis project Ga0247611, IMG submission 192422) | Sheep rumen microbial communities from Palmerston North, Manawatu-Wanganui, New Zealand - 1770 DNA GHGhigh gp2 | ecosystem: Host-associated > Mammals > Digestive system > Stomach > Rumen... | reverse complement strand
CCCACTCTATGTTTCCCTCATTATCTTCTTCATCAAATAATGTGGCATAACATTCATCTATCATAGTAAGCAAAGTATTTATTAATTTTTCTTTGTCTTTCATGTTGGTATATATTTCATCAATAACACTATCTTTTGTCTTTCTATGATTTTTTAAGAAAGCACCTTTGAAAGCTAGATTTAAGTTCTTCATAGGAGCATTTGCAAACTCCTTAGCACTAAATCCAGCATCTTCAAGAGTACTTATAATATCTCTATCGTATTCTAACGTATAAGGAACATCCTTATATGTAAATCTAATCTTTGTGTTCATATTCAATTCCTTTCTTTAACTATTATTGTGTTGGTTTGTCAGCACTAACTGGAGCATTTGTTGGTGTAATGTAATTAGTTATTTCTAATATACTATTAACACTTGTTTCAGGAACACCCATAGCACTTGGTTCACCAGTAAAGTAGAATGATTTACTTAAACCTGGAATAACAACAGTAAACCATGTTGATTTTCCAGTTGCTTTAGCTGTTTCATAAGCAGTAACTAAAGAATCCCATTCAGTAACTAAGTTTTGAGTTAAGTTGAATGTGAACTCTAGTGAACCACCTAAATCTCTTAAACCTTTAACATAAGTTTTGAACTCTAGTTCATCCAAAGTTGTAGACTCTAATGTTTCTGGAGCTGGGTTCAAACTTGGTGTACTTTTAAGTCCAGTTAATTTTGTATAACCAGTAGTTGGTCTTGTACCAGCTGTAGCTTCAACAGCATATTGTAAAGACACACCAGCTGTAGATAAATTTATAACACTTGTAGCCATTACTAATACCTCCTATATATTGTATTTTCACTTGGTACTAAATTACAATCATATCGTAGAATCCCTGTTCTTATATTCGGGTCATCCACGCTAGGAACAGGTGAAGTAAATCCTACTCTACGAAAACAATAATATCGTTCCCCTTGTAAATATTTATCTATTATATATTGTAAAATTCTTACATTTTGGTTTGCTGTGTGTACTATACTTTGCTCACAATTTATTGTGAATTGATAAGCAAGTGTAGTAGCAAACTCTTTTCCATCCCAATATTTATGTGCAACAGAGTTATCAACTTCTGCAATAGTAACTAATGGATAACTTATTTCAGGTAACATTTCGTAAGCTTCTTTAACCTTGGTTTCTAAAATAGCATCAACTTCTTCATTGACTTCTGTAATCATAAAATTACCTTGTTCATCAACGATTTCGTCTAAGCTTTGAGTAAGCATTTTATTTAAAGCTTCTTCATAAAGACTATAAATCAAATCTCTATCACTAAATAAAGTAGTAATATCTGCTTTTAATTGTCGCATTAAACTTTCGATAAGACATCATCTACTTTCTTTTTAACTATTTCCTTATAATTCTCTCTTAACCAAATATCAGCATTATACATAAACTTTCCACTTGGAACACCTTGTGTATAATGAATATTTCCAAGTTCATCTTTGTAAGTCCAATATAACCCACTATTAATACCTGTTTTTTGTTGTTTTTCTTTTCCAAGATATTTTGCAGGTCTAATTGTTTTACCACTATTATAAGGGTTTAAACCAAAATCACCTTTCCAAGGATGACCATCGGCTTGACCTTTATCACCTGTACCAAACTCATCATATATAACACTACTACCCCTAGCAATAGCTTTATAACCACTACCATATTTTACTACAGCAAACGTTGGTCTATCACTACTTGTAAATTGTAGCTTGTTATAATACTCTTCGATTTTATCTTTCGTTTGTTCAGCTAAATCTCTTAGTATATTATCCTTGTCATCATCTATTGCTTTCTTAACAACTTGTAATTTCTTAATAGCACTATCTATACTCGATGGACTAAGATTAACCTTTATACTTTTTGCCACTTAATCGTAATAATAGAATATCTAACTGGTTTATCGAAACACCAAGTTCAGGTTCTATTTCTACCTCATAATCAGCGTTTTTACATAATGGGTCGTGTGTTTCTGGTGGTGTTGTAAATACATAAACCCTATCACCAATGTGATATAAGTTTTTTCTTTCCATCCACTCACCATTTATACGAACCCTTCTGTCGGTCTTTATTCTTAATCTATTTGGGTAATCCATACCCATAGCAATTATATCTGCTTGTTCAGTAGTACTATTATAATTTTCTTTAATAGGAATAGGTTCTCTAAACTTTATAAGACCATTATCTTCATATCTATGACAAATGTATATCTGTCTTTTGTTTCTTCGTTGTGTTCTCATATAACACCTACTTTATTAAAGGTACTATTCTACTCATAAGTTCATGTGGGTATTCTCCGTCACTTACATAGATTCTTTGAACACCGTTTTCACTATGAGAGTTTTCTCCCTCTACTCCTACCTTAGATAATGCAAACATACACATTGGAACTATCATATCTTTATACTTTATATCGTATCTTTTTTCTTCCGTAGGTACAAAACGTCTACAACGATTTATCTCACCTATAGCTTTATCAATTTCAGTTTTTAATACCAAATCATCAGGTACTTCTATTTCCCTATAAGTCAATGTAGCTTTAAGCTCGTTTATAAAATCAGTATAGAACTCGTCTATCGTTGTTTCGTTTTCCATAAACATCACCTACATTTCTAAATACGAGAATTTCTTCCGTTTTCTTTTCCAAAAGATAAATCTTTATTATCTTTTTTGTTTTCTTTTACATTTAACAATGCTTTTATTTCGTCTTTTCCTGTTGTAGCTACATCTATAGGTGTAACTTTTTCTTGAACATTATAGACCTCTAATTCGTCACCATTAGGTTTAAGGTCAAGGTCATCACCATTGAATTTTATGTCAACACCTTTGTAATAACCTTGAACCTTTATATAAAATTTGTTGTCAATTTTATAAATCATTATTTTGAACCTTTTTTCTTGTTGTTTTTGATTTCCTCAAGAATAAAATCTTCGATTTCTTTCTTTTCAAACTCACCCTTAGAATCTTTTACAGGTTCTTTAGGTTCTTCAACAACTTTAGCTTCTTTTACTTCTACAGGTTTTTGTTTTCCAACAATTTCAAAACCCATAGCTTTGTAAAGATTCTCATAAGCACCTTTAGTGACTTCTTTTTCGATATTATTTTTTTTAATCTTTATCATTAAAAACTAAATCCTTTATTAAGCTTCTGTATCTAAGATATAAATTTCGTTAGCACGTTCAAATGATGGTAAGCATATCATAGATACTTTTGTTTCTACTAATACTGGGTCATGTTCAATATGATTTGTTACAGCTATAGCACCGTTTACCATTGAAACAGTTGAATCTGCTATAGAGTTCATTAAGTCACTTTCTTCTGGTGTAGTACCGAAGTTAGTATATCCTAATGTTCCTTCTGGTAAGAATATAGCAGTATCATCTGGTACATACTTAACAGCTTGTCCGTTTTCGTTTACATATACATTATCGTATACATAGAAGCTAACACCAGTTTCTTCATAAATATAATTTAATGCTCTTTCACTAGTAATTGAAGCTATACTTCCACCAGATAAAACATAAATTTGATTTTTGATTGCGTTATTTTTTCTTAAATCACTTGCAACGCTATTATTGATTATAGCTCTTTTTATTGTAATACCTTCTGCTTTCATAGCATCTACTATGTTAGTAACATCGCCGATTACATCAGCATTAGCGTTACTCCATGAAGTTTGAACTGTAGCTTTATGATTATTAGGTACTCCAAAGTCATAAGCATAAGCTTGACCATTACTTCCTAATGTAATAGTACCAGTTGTTAAAGCTTCCATTCTCATTCTTTCGATTGTTACATAAGAAGCATCAATTAATTTAATTTGGTCATCAAATATTTTAGCTAAAATTTGTTCTGCCATAGCATTTCTATTATTAGCCATATACATATTTAATTGTTGTCTTAATTCTTCATCAATATAAACTGATTCCTTGAAGAAAGGCATTTTAGTTGTATATTGTTCAAATCCTTCTCTATCTCTACGAATAGTCTTAGAATCGAAAGCACTAAGTCTTAAAGCAACAGGTTGTTCATTTGCTCCTTTAATCCAATCTAATTTAATACCAATTTGTTTTCTGTTAGGAAATAAAGTTTCTCCTAATAGTGGTTGGTCATTTACGTGTTTTTCAAGCCAATATGCAACCATATTGTCACTAGATAAAAATTCAAATAAATTCATCCTATATTGCACTTCCTTCCACTAATACGATTCCTTCTGGTGTAGATGCTTTTAAAGCAGTAGCAACAGTAGAATCTAATTTTAATAAATCAACGCAACCTCTAATTACAACAGTTGCATTTCCTTTTCCTTGTGCGTCTAATTTAACATCATGTAAGTTCATAACACTAGGTGTATCACCAGAGCCTCCACTTAATGTGAATGCAGTATCTCTCTTTTGGATATTGCCATATAAAGGTTGACCAGCTTTGATAACACTGTTTGCTGTACCAGAAACTACACAAGGTAAAGCTAGATAATAACTATCTTGTCCTATCATGATAGTCTTTCTTGTTCCATAAGTACCAACTTTTTCTACCATTTTAATTCTCTCCTTCTATATTTTAGTTTCTTTTAAAATAATCAAAAGTAGGGTTGTTAGCGTTCATCTTTTGTGCTAATTCTTTACCAAAGTTTTCAGATTTTCCTCCAGTAGAACTAGAACCTTTTTGTTTACCCATCTCTCCAAGACCATTTTTTAAACCATCTTGTTTACCTTTTTCATAAGCACTTTTGATTTGCTTTCCAAAGTAAGATGAAATGTTTCTAGCCATTTCTTTATCTAAGCTAGATACATTATCCAAAAATGAATTATATTCACTATCAGTATCTTTAATCTCCAATAAAGTCTTAAACTCAGACATACTTGCTACAGCATTACTTTTATTATTTTCTTTCTCTAATGCTTTTAATTGCTCTTGTAATGTTTGTATAAGAGCTTGGTTTTCGCTAGATTCATTGGTAGCATTATTATTAACCGTTTGAATTTCGCTTTCTTTTTTACTTAATTTAGCTTGTAAATCTTGAATTTCTCTGTTATACTTGTTAATATCCACATAATTGCCTGTAGATAAATCAGCCAAGTTTTTGCCTTGCAAAGCGTTATTTATATCTTCAATAGACATATTCTCATTATACGCTTCACCTAATAATTCTTGTAAATTCATAATTTCCTTTCACGTGGTGTTTAAACAAGTTCTCTCTTGAACACGCCCTATCTTCTTTAAACCTCGCATAGGTCGAGGAATTTATAATCACTCTTTGTTAGAGTTATTACTTTTCTTAGATTTTTCTTCTTTTACTTTTTTCTTCTCTTGATTGTTTGCACCCCTAGATTGTTGTTCTGGAGCTTGATTTTGGTTTTGATTGTCTGTACCAAAAGCTTCTTGTTGTTTCTTTTGATATTCTATTTGGTGTTCTTCTCTTTCCTCTTTAGCTTTTTCACCACGTTCAACAACTTCATTTACTCTATTTGTTAAACCTGACATCTCTAAAGCATCTATTGTTGCAAGTTCACCAGTAGCAACCAATGTACTAAACGCTTGTGTTTTTGTTTGTAAGTTATCAAGTGTATTCCTACCAATTGCAAGTTCTACATTTAAAGGACTTAAATCTTTTGATACCTTACCAAGCATTTGTAATATTTTTATTCCAACACCTAGTTGTTTTTGTTTTGCCTTCTTAAAAAATAACTCTTTAAGCTTAGCAACTATCTCAATATCAGTCCAACCATTTCTATTTAAAACAGCTGTACCTGTATCCCCACCACTTGCTGTTTGTCTATCAGGAATACCTGTAATGACGTTTCTAGCTTGTTCTAAGTATTCTCTTATGTTATTAATACTTGAACTATCAACGACAGGTGATATGAATTTAGCATCCACATTACCACCTTGTGGGTGTACTAATGTAAGAAGTCTATTTGCTTTGATATTCTTTAAGCCTTCTGAATTATCCTCAAATTCAGCACCCAATACTACTAGCAAACTTCTTATTGTACCTTCTATATCGTTTAACGAATCACTCGCAACTAAGTTACTTGCGTTCATTACACTTATAGCTTGTTCCCAATCGCCAGTTCTAAACACGCTATTTTCAAACATTGTAATAGGGTTTTCATTGATTAAATTTGTACTTGATTCCGCTATTTCAAGCGAATCTTTTAAAATAAAACTCTCTTTATCCGTATAACATAAATATCTGTCACCCTCGGTGTCAGTATGTATAATATGACATGAAAGTATTTGTGGGTTACCTATAATGTTACTAAATACACAAAAAGTATCTCTAGGGTCTAAATTTGTAACGGTAATAGGTACTTCTGGAACATTATTCTCGTTTATATCTGAACTCGGTAATGTTATTTGATAACCTATACCACATATACTACAATATGTAGCTGTGTCTTTATCAACATTATAACTTCCTAAATCGTGATATATATCACTTAATGTTTCAATATCATTTCGTTTACCAACATCTCTTTGAATATATTCAATAGGGTTTCCAAACGTATACCCTACTATCTCTCTTGTAATAGGGTAGGCGTAGTTGACAACAACTTGATTGTTTATGTTGCTTGTTTCAGGAGCTTGTCTATATAAAATATCTTGGTCGCCTAGAAAATATTTGATAAGGTATTCACAATCATGTTGGTTTCTTTTATGCCATACTAGAGCTTTTTCCATAACTTCTTTTATATTGTTACGATTAACTTCCTCATAATCCAAAATTATTTTCTTACGTCCATAATTTATCTTACGATTGTAGAAAGTATCTATTAATGGTATTGAATTAGCATCAAATGCCATACCTCACCTTCTTCCAAGTTACCCTAGCTATCGCTATTATTATACCATACTTTTGTTCGTATGTCAAATTCTGCTTAATAAAGATACTTGTTTGCATTAATACTTTTTGCTTTCCCTACCATAGAACCACCCAATACATTTGTAATCAAACCGGCAAGTGAATCGGGCATATCGTCATGAATTTTATTTTGCATCTTAGGGTTTTGATTCCAACTATATAGGTTTTGCATAGCATCCAAATAATCTCTATCACCTTTAATAAGGTCTGGGTTTTTAAAGTATAATCTATAAGTATTTTGCTCTGTAGCTATACCCTTGATTTCGTTTTGACAAGCAAGTATTCTATCAGCTTTACTCTTATTCGTAGGGGCATTATGTGTCGTAATATTACAACGATACCCACATGCTTTTAAATCTTGCTCGACTAAAGTCGCAAAGAAATCTCCACCGTTATTCTTTTCTATTCCTACTCTTGTAACATTATTATCTATAATTAAATTCTTAACGTAAGGTCGTATATAATCATCTCCACCAAAATTATGTTTAAATAAAACATGCTCGATATACACTTCATTACCATACACATAACCCACCGGCATTGAAAAGTAGTCAGCACCACCATGTGATACGTCAGCATAAGCAACTATCTTGTCAGGCGTTTCACTTGGTAATTCGTTGTAGAAATTGATTGTATCTTTACTAAACACAATACCATCACGTTCTATAGGTCGCATTAAATACTTCGCACTAAAAATTACTGGGTCTTCGGATGCTTCAAGTTGTTTATAATAATCAACATCAAAACCTTTACCATAATCGTACTTAAAGTTACTATCACCATTCTCATCATAGCAAGGCACACTTATTATTCTTACTCTTGGGTTACTTCCGTCATCTCCGTAAATCTGTATCAATCTATTTGTAACATCATGAATAGACCAAGGAGTATTAATGTGAACTTCGGGGCATGGTCTATAAACCCCATCTTTACCCTTTCTCTGCACTTTTCTATCTTGGATAGTACTTGTATAGGTATAAAACAATTTCTCTAGCCTATCAGGGTTATTTGCTGTTTCTACGTCTTTTACCAAGTCATCACAATAAAGCAAATTACTTGCTTCTGCCAAACCTGTTGTACCACCATCTACTGATTTAAACATCAAAGTATGGAATCTCTTCTCATTGTTGAAGTCTATATACGAATACTCCGCACTCTTATTTACTATTCGCACTGTTGGGAATATATCATGAAATCTATATTCTTCACTAGTACAAATGTTCAGTACTTCGTTATAAAAAGATTGGGTAAGAGAGGCACTATGACCATTACCCAATATACTCCTATCTGGGTACAAACACGCCATGAATACGCAGAAGAAGATACCCGTTGTGGATTTTCCAGACCGAGGGGGCATATTAATACACAAAAAGTCTAATTTACCATCCGCAACATCTTGGAAAGCTTGAATAAGTCCAAACTTCTTTAAAATCTTTCTTCTAGGTAGATAAAATTGCTTTTCGATTGGTCTGTTCCATTCTATTGCTATCAAAAACGATTCAAAGTCACCACAACGTGCCAATGTATCGTAGCAATCAAGAACGTACTTTGACGTATCGGCTTCTTTAACACCTTGAAAAGATTCTTTAAAAAGTATCTCTAAACACTGTCTTGCAACTTTTTCAGCATTTTCAAAATCACTTAATTGCTCATAATCGTACTTTAAACCCATTAAGGCTTTTAAATAATTAAGAGTTGTTTTATCTTGTATCTGATTTAAGAGTTCAATTGTTTCATTGACTCTTTTTTCTATCGTATCTTTTATCTCACCAGATAAATTCGTAATCAAACCATTATTCAAGAGAATCACCTCTTTTTGACACATACGCATCATATTCTTCTAAAAGAGTTTCTTCCGTTTCATAATCGTTTAAATAATCCCAAATCAAATACTTATATTTATCTTTTAACCAATAACGTGAACTAATATACCATCTATAAATCGTAACATACTTTAAGTCATTATTTTTAAATTTATTCGCTAGGTTATACTTTATATAATACCTTCTTTTAATAAAATCATCAAAGGTAAAAAAAGTCATAGGTTCTCCTAGCAATTCTATAACTGTTTCCATATTATTCCCCTTTATAAATACCATAGAATAGATAACCCTTAGCTAAGTGTCTTTAAAGGCGTTTATACCTCTTTTTTACAATTATCTACTCTATGCTATCTATAAGGTAAGAAAAGGTAAAAGGAATCCTCTCTTTCAATTAAATTCACTTTTTGTATAGATAGCATCGTAAGTGTAAGACTACACCCGCACAAACATTCCTTTTGCATCTTACAATATACTTACTCACCCTATATGCTACCACTTTTTAACCAATTTGTCAATACAAAAAAATCGCTACCGTAGCAACCCACTAAAGTGACTCACTAAAGATAACGATTCCAACAGGATGATGTATATATAGGACTAAAGTCCATATATATCATATTGTAACACAAAAAACACATCTTGTCAAATTGAGGTAAAAACTGAAAAGAATACATATTGGCTACTCCCCTAGGCATCGAACCTAGAAATTCTACGGTCAAAGCGTAGTGACTTTACCAATTTGTCTAGGGAGTAAGGTGTAAGGGTCGAGGGGGATGGAGTTGCACCAAACCTTTAACTGTAGCCCTCGATAGTAAGGAGGCAATCATGAAAAATAATAAAACAAAAATTCAAGATTGCGTATAAGCAGAAGAAGTAAGCAACCCCCTAAGCTCACTTCTGTCTAACTTATAAATACATTATACCACATATTTGTAGGTTGTCAACTACTTTTTTAAAGTTTTTTGCCTCCCCTTTGACTTTTCGCCAAAATAGATGAAATTGTCGTTCAACATTCCTAATTCTTTATCAAAAACCATAATTTCATGTTGAGGGATGTTCCCAATACCAAATCTATTCTGATAATGCCAATTATCGTTCTCGCAAATTGCTGGTACTCTATGAACCGTAATACCATTTTCACTATTAATAACTTCTAATTTATGAAGATGACCTAAAAATAAGTATCTAAATTGTGTTTTACCATAATCTTCATAAAATTCCGCTGGAATACTCGCAACCAACCTCTTCTGATTAGGGTCGCCATGGTTAAAAAATAACCCGCATTTTCCAAAAACATAGCTCTGTGTATCCTTATAATTCTCGCAAAACGCAATTTTATCGTCTTTCGCAAAATAACAACTAAGTGCTATATACAAAAAATACTCCATCGCTCTACTATGATTCCCCGCACATATCTTAACATCAATATGATTAAAGTGTTCTTTCAAACTTAACAGACCTTTTAGGTACAAGTTGAGTCCAATATTAAACATATCTTTATATCTAACGTCATTGTGTTGAGGTGTACCACCAGTTGTCTGACTATTACTTTCACTATTGAAGAAATCTCCACCAACTACAAGCAAACATGTGTCACACTTCTCTCTTTCTTGTAAAGATATTGCCTCTTCAAATACCTTTAAAACCCTCTCTTCGACAATTTTATGGTCATATTTAACACCGGTTTCAATTTCGTTAGAAATCTTCCCTAAATGTGCCTCGATTTGAGGAATGAAAAGAAGTTTGTCTGGGTCTAATGATTTATTCTTTCTACTTTTAACAACTTTCAATGGTTGTATATTCTCCTTGAAAACATCCCTCGCAACATTAATTGCTGTGTCAATCGACACATCTTTGACGATTAATGGCTTAATCTTAAATTTAACAGCATACAACTGTTTTGTCGTCTGCTCTTTCGTATGCTGATTCCACATACTTGTAGTTAAAAACACAAACTCCCATTCGTCTGCATTATACCCCAAATACTCCAGCATCTTTCTTTTATCTCCAAATACTTCCTTTGAATACTCCACTACCTTCTGTGCCTCTACCATACCGTTTTCATATACCGTTTCATACTCTCCAGCACCACTTATCTCTGTATTCAATTCTTCACCACCATTACGTCTATCTCTTACATAAAAGCGTTTCCTCACTGCATCCTTCGATAAATTCTCTCCAAATTCTTTGTTTAATCTATCAGCAACTTCCTTCCATGTCATGTTGCCTTTTTTAACTTCTTCACCAAGAAGAATAAGTTGTTCTTCCAAAAGTAACACCTACCTTGTTCCACTTGGATTATATCAAACTACCTTTTTCGTGTCAACACCTTTTTGTACCCACTTTTTCATCTAATTTACACCTTTTTGCACCCACTTTGGTGAAAGATGAAATGAAAAAGAAGAGGTTATGCTTTACTTTCCCCTTCCTTTGATAAAAATGTGTGTTTTACTCGGTCGTGTTCTTCTGCACGTTTTCCATCGTTAAAACGCTCTACTGTTCCAACGAGAGATAGCCCGTAATACGACGGATTCTTTCAAATTTTACTCCTTCACCAACCATTTTTTTATTAGCTTCTGACATATACAGTTCCTCCTTTCTGTTGAAGTATGAGTGTATGTTTATTATACCACACTTTTGGAGATGATGCAAATGATGGAGATTGACATGAAGTTGACATATATGACATAAAAGGTCTTTTGTAAAAAATTTGCTCGGACACTTGATTTTGGGTTGGGGGTGGTGTTCCCTTTTCCCCCTCTAGGGGTATCTCGAACATTTGTACTATAAAAAGATAGGAGAGAAGAAGAAGAGGAAGAAAACACAAAAAAATTATAATAAAATTGATGTGTAAATATATCTTTTTTGTACCTATTAAGCAATAATAATATGATGTAAATATATTAATAATGTAACTATATGTAAAATAATAAATGTTGTTATATGAGGCTAAAAATAGGCAAATTAAAGGGTCGAACAAATGTATCGGTTAACATAATGCATATTATACGAATTGAACAAATGTTCGATTGTTATTAATATTATGATAATAACAAAATGATAATAACAACATCTTCTCTTACTACTACTATGATAATAACAAAATGATAATAAGATTGGGAGATAATCAACAATATGTTGAATAAGTGGAAGAAGAACGGAAAGAAGAAAAAAGCACCTCAAAAAAGGGCATTTTTAGACGTTTTAAGCGGTTTTTATTGTCAAAGGTGTTATTGTATGGGTTGATGTTGTTTTGTTGAAATATGAGGTTTTTGGCTTATTTATGGGGAAAAATCGACTTTTATTTAATTGAGATGTTGAAAAGGCGGAAAGATTGCCCCATTTTCCCCGTATTTTAGGGAAATTTTAAAAAATTGCATGAAAATGTTAGTTTTTTGTTGACATATATATTAAGATTTGCTAATATTAAATTACCAAGCAACAAGGTAGCGAGGTTATCGAATAATTGTTCGATATTGAAAGGAAAGAGGAAAAATGAACGAAAAGAAAAACAAAGAAATGACAAAGGAACAAATGAAAGAATATTTTTACAATATTATTGAGGACTTAAAAAGACAAATACAAACTTGCGACAATATTATAAAACTATACGAAAACCAAGAAGAAACAACAGAAACAGAAAAAAACATTTTAAAATTTAACAAAGAAGATAAACACCAATTAGTAGGAAAAACAATCTATTTAGAGGAAATGTTCGAAAAAATGTTTGCTATAAGATATTTTGATTATAGTTGGAACAAAAAACAAGAAAGCGAGGTTATTTAATAATGAAAGACTATGTTTTTAGAGCAACTTATAACATATTTAATTTAACAGATGAAAAACTAAACAGAATAATAAAAAGATACCATATAAAAGGACTAAAAAACATATTAATAAACAAGCTAACCGGTGAAATAATAGAGAGCAATAATTTAACCGATATAATTGAACTAATAGAAGATATAACAGAACAAGAACAAGACACAAAAAAACTAGATTTATCAATATATAGAAATAGTACAAACAAGCTATATATAATTAAAGAATTTAACATTGAAAGATAGAAAGAAAGAAGAGGAACGGAAATTATGAAAGATTATATTAAAAGAGATATAGAAAGAAATTTAATTATTGAGCAATTATACGAGAAAGACATTGACGACTTGAAAGCGATGTATGAAGAAATAACAAGCGAGTATTTTTGGAACGATTTAGAACAATTAATTGAAGATAATAATATAAATGGTTATAATGCTATAACAAGTTATATTTTTGGAGATTGTAAAGGAATAAATGAAGATTATTATACTTTTGACGGATACAACAACATCAAAAGTTATTCAAGCGACGAGCTAAA
>Ga0247611_10008051_pt1 | contig 13082 bp, 12 predicted proteins | sample 177DNAGHGhighgp2_FD_192422 | JGI IMG/M metagenome (GOLD analysis project Ga0247611, IMG submission 192422) | Sheep rumen microbial communities from Palmerston North, Manawatu-Wanganui, New Zealand - 1770 DNA GHGhigh gp2 | ecosystem: Host-associated > Mammals > Digestive system > Stomach > Rumen... | reverse complement strand
AACACCGTAGTTCAGTTGGCAGAACTCCTCAATCTTTGCATCGCCCTCCGGATCCTGCTCCTTGAACTGGTTGCAGGGGAAGCCGATGATGACCAGACCCTTATCCTTGTACTTCTGGTTCAGCTCCTCCAGTCCTGCAAACTGAGGCGTAAATCCACACTTGCTGGCTGTGTTCACCACCAGCAACACCTTACCCTGAAACTGTGAGAAATCAATCTCCTTACCCCTGCTCGTCTGAGCCTTGAAATCATAAATCTTTGCCATATCTCTATTTGTTTATATCGTTTGCGATGCAAAGGTAAGGAGAATAATTTATATCGCAAGCGATTTATCAAAAACTTTAAGAGAGTTTAACAATATATCGCCTGCGATATAACAAAGAAGTGGGATGGCATATCATTAAATGCCAAGTTGATCAAATTATGATTCATCAAGCTACATAGAAAAAGGTTGCCACACTGCATATCGCAGCTGGCAACCTATGGGGTAATGCTTCCCGAAAGCTAAAGAGACGCTTCCTGGAAGTCAAGATCGGCCTCAACGACGTAGACGACCTTTGCAGGGTCAAACGTGCCCTGACCGTCTTTCTTGGCCTGCACCGTGATGGCATCAGCCACCTGTTGCATGTCAATCTCCACTTCCTCGTCCGTCGACTCCAGGATTCCACTCGAATAGTAGTAGTCCACGATAGCGTCCATGAGGTAGAGCAGGTCGTCGTCGCTGAAGTGAGGCTTCATCTCCTGAGGCAGTCGTTCACGGATATAGGCCATCTCGCGGCGATTCTCCGCCTCGTCCATCATGATTTCGTCGTCAATGCTTGCCATAGCCTCAAAACTTTAATTTCCGAGCCTTCAATTCTTACAGCAAGGTCTTGAACTTCTCGTCCAACTTAGCCTTGTTGACGGCACCGACCAACTTGTCGACAACCTCACCGTTCTTGAAGAACAGGATGGTGGGGATGTTGCGGATGCCAAACTCCTCGGCCAGCTCGTCGTTTTCCTCGACGTCGCACTTGCCGACGGTAATCTGACCGTCGTACTCCTGTGCCAGTTCAGCAATAACGGGAGCAATCATACGGCAGGGGCCACACCATGTAGCCCAGAAATCAACGACCAACGGCTGTGCGCCATTCTTCAGACTCTCGAAGTTCTCTTTTGTGATTTGTACTTCCATAATTCTAAAGTTTTAATTCTTAATTCTCTATTCTTAATCGGCGAAGCCGAAAACTCTTAATTCTTAATTAATTTTGTAGTCCAGTCCATCGCTCTGCTCGATGTAGTCAATCAAGGCATAGCGCACGTCGACATGATGGTTTTTCGACTCCATCAGTACGTGGTGTCTGCCCTGCGAGTCGCGCAGCTGGAAGAACAGTTTGGTCTTACCGGGATGCTCGGCCACAATCTCGCTCAGTTCGGCCACCACCTGATCGTTCAGCAGGTCGGTGGTGAGCTGGATGGTGATGCGGTCGATGGCTTTGTCCTTGATGGTCTGCAGATACTCCACACTGCCAAGACGCAGGTCCTTCGGGCCATCGGCATTGTATTTCCAACGCGGCACAATCTTGCCCGTCACATAGACCGAGGCGCCGATGGTGAAGAAGCCGGCATGCTTGCCCCACTCCTCGCCGAAGACGGGCAGCTCGCCCGAGCCCTCGAAGTCCTCGAGGGTGACAATGCCGAAAGGCTTACCATTCTTAGTGAAGCCCGTGCGCACTGCCGTCACGATGCCTCCCAGCACGACTTCCTCACGGTCAGCCAATGCAGACACGTCGGCCAGCTCCTGGCACTTGGTATTACAGAGGTTGTCGAGCACAATCTTATACTCATCCAGAGGATGGGCCGAGAGATAGATGCCCACGAGGTCGCGCTCCTTGTTCAGACGCTCAATGTCGCTCCAGCGGACCTCCGTCTTGGGAACGGGAGGCGTGGCAATCTCCACGCCATCGTCGAAACCACCGAAGAGCGAGTTCTGAGCCTGCTGCTTCTCCTGCTGATAGAGCTGTCCGTAGCGCACCAGCGTATCGAGGAACATCTCGCCCTTGTTGTTGGCGGCGAAGAACTCCTCACGACGGATGCCGAACGAGTCGAAACCGCCACTGAGTGCCAGCGACTCGAAAGCCTTACGGTTGACGCTGGCAAAAGGAATGCGCTGGGCAAAGTCGTAGATGCTCGTATAGGGGCCGTTCTTCTCGCGCTCATCAATAATAGCCTGTGCCGCTGAGTCGCCCAAGCCCTTAATGGCAGCCAGACCGAAGCGGATGTCGCCCTTGTGGTTCACACCGAACTTCTGGTACGACTCGTTGACATCGGGACCAAGCGTATTGATTTTCATCTGCTTGCACTCGTCCATGAGCTTCGTGATTTCCGTTATCTGATCGCGACGACGGCTCATGATGGCAGCCATGAACTCAGCCGGATAGTTCGCTTTCAGGTAGGCCGTCTGGTAGGCCACCCAAGAATAGCAAGCGGCATGCGACTTGTTGAAGGCGTAGGATGCGAAAGCCTCCCAGTCGCTCCAAATCTTGTCGAGAACCTTCGGATCGTGGCCGTTCTTCTTACCGCCCTCGATGAACTTGGGCTTCATGGCGTCGACAATGTCTTTCTTCTTCTTACCCATTGCCTTACGCAGGGCGTCGCTCTCGCCTCGGGTGAAGTCGGCCAGCAGACGCGACAGCAACATCACCTGCTCCTGATAGACGGTGATGCCGTAGGTGTCCTTCAGGTACTTCTCCATCACCGGTATGTCATAGGTGATGGGCTCCTCGCCGTGCTTACGGCGAATGAACTGGGGAATGTAGCCCATAGGTCCCGGACGGTACAGGGCGTTCATGGCGATGAGGTCCTCGAAGACCGTCGGCTTCAGCTCGCGCAGATACTTCTGCATGCCTGCCGACTCAAACTGGAACGTACCCACGGTCCTACCCTGCTGATACAGCTCGTAGGTCTTCGGGTCGTCAATGGGTATGGTGTCGAGATCCACATCGATGCCACGTGTCAGCTTGATGTTGGCGCAGGCCTCCTTCAACTCCGACAGCGTCTTCAGGCCGAGGAAGTCCATCTTGATAAGTCCCGTCGACTCAATGACGTGGCCGTCGTACTGCGTACAGTTGGTCTTCGTGTCCTTAAAGTCGGGGTCGTCGGCTGTCGAGACGGGCACCCAGTCGCTGATGGGGTCGCGACAGATGATGAAGCCACAGGCGTGGATGCCCGTGCCGCGCACGGTACCCTCCAGCATCTTCGCGTATTTAATGGTATTAGCCAGCACGGGGTCAGCCGAAGCCTCAGCATCGCGCAACTCCGGCACAGCCTTGATGGCGTTCGTCAGATTCATCTTCGGCGTCTTACCGTCAACGTCGGGCAGACGGTCGGGAATGGCCTTGCACAGCGCATTCGAGATGGCCAGCGGCAGCTTCTCCACACGCGCCACATCCTTGATGGAGTTCTTCGTGGCCATCGAGGCGTAGGTAATGATGTGTGCACAGTTCTCATGGCCGTACTTGTCCTCCACCCACTTCAGCACACGGCCACGGCCGTCGTCGTCGAAGTCGGTATCGATATCAGGCAGCGAGATACGGTCGGGATTCAGGAAACGCTCGAACAGCAGGTCGTACTTCAGCGGGTCAATCTTCGTGATACCTAAGCAGTAGGCCACCACGCTTCCAGCTGCCGAGCCACGTCCAGGACCCACCATCACATCGAGCTCGTCGCGTGCCGAGTTGATGAAGTCCTGCACAATCAGGAAGTAACCGGGGAAACCCATCGTCTTCATGATATGCAGCTCGAAGCGTACGCGGTCCTCCACCTCCTTCGACAATTCCTCGCCGTAACGGCGATGAGCGCCCTCGTAGGCCAACTTTGCCAAGTAGTCGGCTTCGAACTTAATGCGATATATTTTGTCGTAGCCACCCAGCTTCTTGATTTTCTTCTCACCCTCTTCGGGCGACAGGGGATTCTCGCCGTTCTCGTCGGTGGTGAACTCGCGATACAGGTCTTCCTCCGTGAACTTCTGTCGCCACTCCTCTTCCGTACCGAACTCCTCGGGAATGGGGAAGAACGGCATGATGGGGTCGTGGTCGAGCGAGTAGAATTCCACCTTGTCAAGTATCTCCAGCGTGTTCGAGAGTGCCTCGGGCACATCGCTGAAAATGGCATTCATCTCCTCGCGCGTCTTGAACCACTCCTGCTTGGTGTAGAGCATGCGCGTGGGGTCGTCAAGTTCCTTGCCTGTCGACAGACAGAGCAGGTGGTCGTGGGCCTCGGCGTTCTCCTCGTCAACGAAGTGCACGTCGTTCGAGCAAATCAGTTTGATGCCGTACTCGCGGGCCAGCTCGATGAGCACTTTGTTGGCCTGCTCCTGCAAGGGGAAGGTCTCGCGGTTGGCACGCTGCGAAGGATCCTTCACTTCGTGGCGCTGCAGCTCCAGATAGTAGTCGTCGCCGAAGACGCGCTTGTGCCACTCTATCGACTTGCGTGCTCCCTCAATGTCGCCATTCAGGATTTTCTTAGGTACCTCGCCCGCAATACAGGCTGAACAGACGATGAGTCCCTCGTGGAAGCGCTCCAGATCGGCATGGTCCGTTCGGGGACGCATGTAGTAGCCGTCAGTCCATGAGCGACTGACAAGCTTGATAAGATTCTTATAGCCCTGATAATTCTTGGCCAACACAATGAGGTGATAGCCGCTCTGGTCCTCCTTGCCGTTCTTCTGCTCCTTGGGACCATAGCGCGCCACGTACATCTCGCAGCCGAAAATGGGCTTGAAAGGTTCCAAACCCTCCTTCTTGCGCTTCTTGTTGACGCCCTCACAGTAGTCGAAAAACTCCTTGATGCCGAACATATCGCCGTGGTCGGTGATGGCCATGCCCTTCATGCCGTTGCCGATGGCCTTGTCCACCAGCTTCGAGATTTTCGACTGTCCGTCGAGTATAGAATAATAGGTATGTACGTGTAAATGTATGAAGTCTTCCATGAAAATTGTTTTTTCTGCCGCGAAGTTACGCCTAAAAGTTGAGAAAACCAAAAAAAAACTGAATAATAAATTAAGAATTAAGAATTATTTCGTACCTTTGCATCAGAATTGCGAAAAACTAACCATGGGAGAAAGAATCAAGAAACTAAAAAAAATCAGAATACATCGTGAAGGAACGAGCGAACTGCTCTACAGTGCCATTGCAGTCGTAGCTATTGCCACAGGACTTTGGTACGCCTTCAGCACCCCCCTGCCCTGCATCATCGTCACCGTCGTGCTGACGGTAGCCTGGCTGATTGCCCTGAACTTTTACCGCTGTCCGATACGCTACTTCAACGGCGACTCGGAGAAGCTGGTGGTAGCACCTGCTGACGGCAAGATTGTGGTGGTGGAAGAGGCAGAAGAGAACGAGTACTTCCACGACAAGCGCCTCATGATTTCGATTTTCATGAGTCCGCTGAACGTTCACGCCAACTGGTTCCCCGTGGACGGACGCGTGAAGTTCGTGCACCACCAGAACGGCAACTACCACAAGGCATGGCTGCCAAAGGCAAGCGAAGAGAACGAGCATGCCGACATTATGATAACGACACCACAGGGAGATGACATCCTGGTACGCCAGATAGCCGGTGCTATGGCCCGCCGCATTGTCACCTACGCCAAGCCCGAGGAGGAATGCTACATTGATCAGCACCTGGGTTTCATAAAATTAGGTTCGCGCGTAGATGTCTATCTGCCATTGACGGCAAAAGCCTGCGTCACCCTGGGGCAGCCGACAACAGGCGACCAGACGGTCATTGCGAAATTGGCTTAACGCCGATTTTGCTAATTGTGAATTGAGAATTGATAATTGACAATTAAGTATTGAGAATTGTTGAAGAAGCATATACCTAATACTATTACGTGCCTGAACCTCATTTCGGGCTGCATAGCCACCTATTGGGCATTCCAGGGCGACTACCAGATGGCGCTGTTGTTCATCATCATCGGTGCCGTGTTCGACTTCTTCGACGGCATGACGGCACGACTGCTGCACGTCTCGTCGCCCATAGGTAAGGAGCTCGATTCGCTGGCCGACGACATCACCTTCGGCTTTGCACCCTCTGCCATCGTGTTCAGCTACCTGTGCAGCCTCTATGCTGGCAATGGTCCGCGATGTATGTCTCCCTTAGAACTGCCATTCCTGTTTACTGGCGGCATTGCGTCCATCGCATTTGTGATGGCAGCATTCTCAGCACTACGTCTGGCTAAGTTTAATCTCGACGAGCGACAGGCCATGGGCTTCATCGGCCTGCCCACACCAGCTAACGCCCTGTTCTGGGGCTCACTGATTGTAGGCGCAGGCGACTGGCTTAGCACCCTGAACTATGCGCCTGGCATCATTCTGCTCGGCACGTTCGTTAGCTGTTACCTGCTGATTGCCGAAATCCCCATGTTCGCGCTAAAATTTAAGACATGGGGATGGAAGGGCAACGAGGTGAAGTACATTTTCCTCATTACCTGCATCCCGCTGCTGCTGTGGCTGGGCGTTGCAGGCATTGCCGCCATCATTGCGTGGTACATCGTTCTCTCGATTGTCACCACCCATCGGCAATCACCTACCACCTAACACCCTTTGTCATGAAACTCCTGCTTTTTATTGTCCTGTTCACCATCGTCGTGCTCGTCATCTGGTTCTATGACCGCATCCAACAGATGAAGATATTCCGTTCTGATGAACAGAAGGCAGCTGAGCGTGCAGCACGCAAGGCCGCCAAGGACGAGGAGTACTTCCGTCGTACATCGCAGAAATACTACCGCAAGGAGGAGAAGCCCAACTTCGGCGAAGACTACTTCAAGAGAGCCGGCGAAGGGAAGAAGAAGGATAAGGCAGGAAAAGAAACTGCCCGCCGTGATACGACGAGCAGTGATAGTGTGACGATTATCGACGAACGCCAGCCGACGGGAAACACGGCTTCCAAGGAGAAGAAAATCTTCGACGACAGCGAAGGCGAATACGTCGAATTCGAAGAACTATGAACTTTAATTGTGAACTAAGGTTCCGATTTGTTCACCGTCCATGACCTTCTTCAGATTTCCCACGACGTCCATATTGAACACGTAGATGGGCAGGTTATTATCCTGACACATGCAGATGGCTGTCAGGTCCATCACCTTCAGTCCACGCGCGAGTACCTCTTTATATGTTATCTCCTCGAACTTCGTTGCCGTAGGATCCTTCTCGGGGTCGGCGGTATAGACGCCATCCACACGCGTACCTTTCAGCATCACGTCGGCCTCAATCTCGATGCCACGCAGCGAGGAGCCCGTGTCGGTAGTGAAGTAAGGTGAGCCTGTGCCAGCCGAGAAGATGCAGACATAGCCCTGCTCCATTGCCTCGATAGCCTTCCACTTCGTATAGAACTCACCGATAGGCTCCATGCGGATAGCCGTCAGTACCTTATTTTTTACGCCGATAGCACCCAGTGCCGACGACAACGCCAGCGAGTTGATGACTGTAGCGCACATACCCATCTGGTCGCCCTTCACGCGGTCAAAGCCTTTCTGGCTGCCACTCAGTCCGCGGAAAATGTTACCACCACCGATGACGATGCCTATCTGCACCCCCATCTCACTTACTTCCTTAATCTGGCGTGCATAGTCGCTCAGCCGCTCAGGGTCGATGCCGTAGCCCTGTGCTCCCATCAGGCTCTCGCCCGACAGTTTCAGTAGTATTCTCTTAAATCTTGCCATTGTTCTTAATATTTTTTGTTTGAGCAGCAAAGATAAAAACTTTATCCGACATATCCAAACAAATCCCCGTTTAATTCGTCAACGAGCGAAAATCTTTGGAAGATATGATTAAGAGCAGGAGTGCTGGCAGTGGCAGCCATGAAACGCAGATGTTAATCTATGGCAATTCTGCCCTACTACATCTGTGGATGTGATAGTCATACATTTTTATTGAGTAAAATATTCAAAACAAGCATACATTCATACATAATCGGTGTAATTGCTTGTGTTTATGCTGTTTACACCATGTATGGTTGCTTTTAACCATACATCAACCATACATGAATTACAGATTATTTGAGCATATTTTGACACGGATTTTGCTTAAAGTATTGGTTTTTAACGCGTTATACAATCACACAAGCCGCGTTAGAATTTTGTTTCTGCTGGAGAAACAAATTGTTTCTTCGGCGGAAACAAAAATTTCTCGTGATAACAGGATGTTAAAGTAGGGCGAAAAATAGAAAAGAGATGTCAAGAAAATGATACAAAATGAAGCAAAATGAGGAAAATGATGTAGGGTCAAGAAATCAAACACACAATCATCCATTCCGTAACGCACTATATTTCTGCATGTTACAACGAAAATGTAGGAATGTATGATGAAATCGGGTTTTTAGAATGAAAAATTGTTTTTGTGAGTTATATCACAAACTGCACTTCCTTGAAGGCGTAGCGGAGGTCGTGGCCATCGGTGTTGCGTAGCAGCAGATGACCATCGTCCTCGACCGTCAGCAGTTCGGCAGAGAACTCGCTCAAGGCATCACGATAGCGATGGAAGCCCGTGCGACGGTAGAGCTGCGGCAGGTAGCGTGAACGGACACCCTCGAGATCGGCACATTCGGCATCGAACGCCTCTAGCAGCTGTTGCAGAAGCTGTTCCCTGTCCAGTAATCGTCCTGTGAGATTGGCCAGTGAGACGGGGTTGGGTGCATCGCTGACGAAGCGCAGCTGGTTGACATTGAGCCCCACGCCGATGATGCTGTCGCTGATGACGCTGCCCTGCAGACTGTTCTCGATAAGGATGCCACAGATCTTGCGGTCGCCGACATAGATGTCGTTGGGCCACTTGATGCTGACTTGCCCGACATACGAAGAAAGCACCTTGGCGATGCTGTTGGCTATGGCCATTGAGACGCGGAACTGACGATTAGCAGGTAAGTCAGTAGGATGAATCAACATGGAGAACAGCAGGTTCTGCCCACGCTCCGACTCCCACCGGTTGGTGCCACAGCCACGACCTGCCGTCTGGTAGTCGGCGACAACGACGGCACGAGTTCCCAACTCGCTGGAGAAGTGATCGGCGGCACCACCAGCATCTGCCGTCAACCGTGATTTCAGCCAGCGGTTGGTCGAGTCAGTCTCGTCAATATACCTAATTTTCCATTCCATCGGTGTATTTTATCTTTCGCTTTTGTTGCTAATCGTTCCGTTATGGTTGCAAAGGTACAAACAATTTATGGTTTATTTGGCTCTTTCGGCTTTTTTTCCTACTTTTGCGCCAAATTAAAAGAACCGGAAACCAATAACACCAAAAAAAATGAGATACACAGAACTTGGACGTACGGGAATGAAAATTTCCCACATCAGCTTCGGCGCATCGTCGCTGGGCAGCGTTTTTCGCGAGACTAATCTGAAGGAAAGCTGTGAGGCTGTCGAGGCAGCCATCGAAGGCGGTATTAACTTTATTGATGTCAGCCCCTATTACGGACACTACAAGGCGGAGACGGTGCTTGGACAGGCACTGAAGAACATTCCGCGTGACAAATACTACCTGAGCACCAAGGTGGGACGCTACGGAAAGGACGGTGTGAACACTTGGGACTACTCTGCCAAGCGCGTCACCGACAGCGTCTATGAGAGCATGGAGCGTCTGGGCATTGACCATATAGACTTGATTAACGTACACGACATTGAGTTTCAGGCAGCCCTGCCTGGCGGTTTGCAGCTGGTGGTGGACGAGACGCTGCCTGCTCTTTTCGAACTGAAGGACAAGGGTGTCGTGGGGCATGTGGGCATCACCGATCTGCAGCTGCAGAACCTGAAGTGGGTGGTGGAGCGCTGCGAGGGCGTGGAGAGCATCCTGAACTTCTGCCACTACACGCTGAACGACGACGCACTGGCCGACTACGTGGGTTTCTTCGAGCAGAAAGGTGTGGGCATCATCAACGCATCACCACTGTCGATGGGCCTGCTGTCTGAGCGTGGCGTACCCAGCTGGCACCCGGCTCCTCAGCCATTAGTAAAGGCTTGTCAGAAGGCAGCTGAGCACTGCAAGGCCAAGGGCTACCCCATCGAGAAACTGGCCGTACAATACTCCTGCAGTTTCCCGCGCATCGCCTCGACGTTGTTCTCGTCGGCCAACCCCGTCAACGTGCGTCGTAACATCGAGTGGGCGAACGAAGAACCAGACTGGGAACTGGTGAACGAAGTAAAAGAGATTATCGGTGACCAGCAGCGCGTCACCTGGGCAAACTCTTAATGGATAAAGGTTTCATTGATTATTGACAATTGATAATTGAAAATGATTGAGAAGAAATACCTCGTGACGTTCATTCTCGTCACAACGCTGTTTGCCCTGTGGGGCTTTGCCAACGACATTACCAACCCCATGGTGGCCGCCTTCCAGACACTGATGGAGCTAACGGCAGCCAAGGCGTCGATGGTGCAGTTTGCTTTCTACGGCGGCTACGCCACGATGGCCATCCCTGCTGCATTGTTCATCCGCAAATATAGTTACAAGTGGGGCATTCTGCTCGGACTGGCTCTCTACGCCACGGGCGCGTTCCTCTTTATTCCTGCTGCAGCGCAGGAGAGCTTCACGTTCTTCTGTTTGTCACTCTACATCCTGACGTTTGGCCTGGCATTCCTGGAGACAACGGCCAATCCCTTCATCCTGTCACTCGGTGCAAAGGAGACCAGCACACGCCGCCTGAACATGGCGCAGGCCTTCAACCCCATGGGTTCGCTCTGCGGCATGAGCGTAGCCTCGCTGATTGTGCTGCCACAGTTGTGGAGCGACCGCCGCGATGCAGCCGGACAGATTATCTTCGGCTCACTGTCGGAGGCAGAGAAAGCCAACATCCGTGTTCATGACCTGGCCGTCATCCGCGATCCCTATGTGGCCATCGGACTGGTGGTGCTCGTGATGTTCATCATCATCGCCCTGACCAAAATGCCGAAGACGCAAAGCGAAGAACTGAAAGCACAGGGCAACACCCACACCACACGGGAGACACTGCGCAATCTGTGGCACAACACCATCTACCGTGAGGGCGTGGCAGCTCAGATGTTCTATGTAGCAGCACAAATCATGACTTGGACATTCATTATCCAATATGCCGACAATCTGGGCATCAACAAGGCAACGGCACAGACATACAATATCGTGGCGATGTCGCTCTTCCTGACCAGCCGTTTCATTTCAACACTGCTGATGAAGTACATCAACAGCCGACGCCTGCTGGCTATCTTCGGCTGCGGTGCCGCTCTCTGCTCGCTGGGGGCCATCTGCATCGTGGGTATGGTGGGACTCTACTGTCTGATAGGCATCAGCTTCTTCATGTCGCTCATGTTCCCCACCATCTACGGCATTGCATTGGAAGACGTGGACAGCCAAGACTCCACACTGGGTGCCGCCTTCCTGGTGATGGCCATCGTGGGCGGAGCTCTGATGCCGCCACTACAGGGTATGATTATCGATTTGCAAACAGTCTTCGGCCATCCCGCCGTGAACGTTTCATTCATCCTGCCCCTGATTTGTTTCCTCTTGATTATCGGATACGGTTACCGTTCCTATCGTAAAACCTATATCACAAAATGAAAGCAATACAGATTACACACAGCCAAGAGCTGAACGTCATTGAATTAGAAAAGCCCCAGGCCCCAGGCCAGGGCGAGATACTGCTGAAACTGCATTATGTGGGTTTCTGCGGTTCAGACATCAACACCTTTATGGGCCGCAACTCAATGGCCCTGAACCCCGTCATTCCAGGCCACGAGGTGGGAGCCACCATCGAGGCCGTCGGCGCCGGCGTACCCGATAACCTGAAGCCAGGCATGGTAGTCACCTGCAATCCTTACACCAACTGCGGCAAGTGCGCATCGTGCCGTAACGGCCGCGTCAATGCCTGTCAGCACAACGAGACACTGGGCGTACAGCGCAACGGTGCCATGATGGAGTACATCACCCTACCCTGGCAGAAAGTGATTCCCGCCGGTAACCTGACACCGAAAGTTACCGCACTAGTAGAACCGATGAGCGTAGGTTTTCACGCCGTCAGCCGCGCCCAGGTGACCGACATCGATGTCGTAATGGTCATCGGATGCGGTATGGTAGGTATGGGCGCCATTGTGCGAGCCGCCTTGCGCGGTGCTACCGTCATCGCTGCCGACATTGACGACGAGAAGCTGGCACTGGCCCAGAAGATGGGTGCCACCTACGCTGTCAACACCATTAAAGAAGATGTACACGCACGTCTGCAGGAGCTTACTAACGGTTTCGGTCCTGACGTAATCATCGAAGCCGTGGGCAGCGTACCCACTTACCAGATGGCCATCAACGAAGTAGCTTTCACTGGTCGTGTGGCCTGCATCGGCTACGCCAAGAGCGAAGTGTCGCTGCAGACAAAGTTCTTTGTACAGAAGGAACTCGACATACGCGGTTCACGCAACGCCATGCCCAGCGATTTCCGCGCTGTCATTCACTATTTAGAGAACAATGACTGTCCAACGGACGAACTCATCACCAAGGTCATCAAGCCCGAAGAAGGTCTCGACACCATGCGCTGGTGGAGTGAGAACCCGGGAAAGGTATTCCGTATTCTCGTAGAGTTCTAATTAATTTAAAGTGCCATGCGGTTTTGCGCATGGCCTTTCACTCTATGACCGAACAGGAGAAAGACGAAAAATACATGAAGCTGGCGCTAGACGAGGCACGCCAAGCTTATGCCGAGGGCGAAATCCCTATTGGCTGCGTCGTGGTGTGTCAAGATCGCGTCATCACACGTTCCCATAACCTGACAGAGACTCTCTGCGACGTTACCGCCCATGCTGAAATGCAAGCCATCACCGCTGCAGCCAACACGCTGGGGGGGAAATACCTGACAGACTGCACACTCTATGTAACCGTAGAGCCCTGCCCCATGTGTGCCGGAGCCTTAGGATGGGCACAGGTGCCACGTATCGTTTACGGCTGCGCCGACGAGAAGCGTGGCTACCGACTTTATGCTCCCCGTGCCTTACACCCCAAAGCAAACATCACTAACGGCATCCTCGAAGAAGAATGCCGCCAGCTCATGCAGGACTTCTTCCGCCAGAAGCGGTAAGACCGTTTGTCCGTG
>Ga0247611_10008050_pt1 | contig 13083 bp, 32 predicted proteins | sample 177DNAGHGhighgp2_FD_192422 | JGI IMG/M metagenome (GOLD analysis project Ga0247611, IMG submission 192422) | Sheep rumen microbial communities from Palmerston North, Manawatu-Wanganui, New Zealand - 1770 DNA GHGhigh gp2 | ecosystem: Host-associated > Mammals > Digestive system > Stomach > Rumen... | reverse complement strand
CGGCGTTGGTGAAGTACCTCTCGTTAAAAATCTGGAGCTTGAAACCACTCCCATCGTGCTTGAAATTATACATACTGCAAAATTAGTGTTATTTATTTTATTTCTCCCCGGGTATGGCGCTTATTCGTTACGCGGGGGCATTGAGAAGAAGTCACCCACCCCTTCCCTGTCATTGAAATCATATATGCAATATTCATCCTCCTTATACTTCGCCTTTCCCCTGAAGAGACAAGGAGGCTGCCCTGACCGGTTGTACTTAAATCTCCGGAAGGCTGAAAATACAGAAGGTGAGTCTAGTGCAAACATCATATCCTTATTGGCCGGTTATTAATGATGTACATACCACGACAGTTCATTGTATCACAGAATTCGTTACCGTCCCGCATGTTCTCCTGTTTATAGCGGAACGGTACCCCCAGCGACCTCTTTCTCCGGGCCGGTTGTGATATGTATGGTCTGTCATTTGCTATCATGGGCCTCAAACGAGTACTATGTTGCTGCGCTCTGAGTCGGACAGAGATTACAGGTGCCAAAAACCTGGGTAATAGCCGTTATACCACGCAGCAATTAGGAAGTCCCTGGGTGGGTTATTTCTTTACAAATAAACGCAGTTCCCCATTATCATCTTCCTGGACCCGGAGATTATACTCTTCCAGTACAGCGTTGAGTTTGTCTGCCATATCAAAGTCACAACCTTTCAGAAGCATCTCCATTCCCTTGTTTAGTCCTTCCACCATTCCAATGTGTCTCATGTCGCTGTCATTGGCTTCCCTTGCGGCTTCCAATGCTTCCGATGCGGATTTCAATGTCTCCGATGCTATTTTTTCGAGATTTCCATTGATGCTCTCCAGTTCCCGGATATAGTTGTTCATAATCCATATGGTGGCGGAGAAGATGGTAAAGGTAAGCCCAAAACATACAACCCGGAATGATGCGCCGATGATTCCAATGACAACCCATACGAGCCCCAGGACGACGGCGATGATATACGGTACGTTCTTCATATCGCAAATATACAAAAAAATTTCAAAAAAAAGTATGTAACAAAAATGTTATCGAACAGTAAATAGTACTCATTCGAGGCCATATTACTTTCTGCAACAGCCAGTCCTGAGTACCTTACCGTCCTTGCTCATACCTCCACGGACTTAATCTGATACCCCACGATGTTCATGTTCAAGTCCTGGTCCTTCTTAGCCAAGATAACTGAACTGTAATCCACACCAAGCCTCATATCCCGGTGAATGATGTTCCAGCCTTCCCTTACACGCGCATCAACCAGCCTGTCAAAGTCAGTGGCGACGGAAAGGAGGTCCTCATTGTAACCCCCTTCGATGCCCCGTCCAATCTTCTCAATGTAATAGTTCCTCATTATTCTTCCTCTTCAGGTTCAACATATTCAGAGTCGATATCCCGGTCCTCGATATAACCGTAAGTATAGCCACCGTCATTGGAGAACACTACCTTGAGGTCCCCGGGTAGATAGCGGAGTTCCTCAATGAGTTCTTCAACGGTCATGCTCTTCCCAGCCGCTTCCGTGATACTGTAGTCGGAACGGCGTGTAGCGATAGTGATGATTCTTGTTCCCATACCTATCCAAGAATTACACACTCCTCGGGCTTGAGGTCATAAGGGACATTAGCACATCCGGAAAGGAACTTCTCTCCATCCCCGAAAGTGAAATAGCATTCGTGGTAGCCGTTGCCCTCCTCGTCGTTGGAGATAAGGACATACCTGTCGCCACCGAACCTGGCTTTCGCGTTGATTGCCTCGCTGATGAGCTGGTCAATCGTCATAGGATAATTTTTCCTTGTCATACTCATAGATTTTTTGATTACGATACAAATATACGGTTTTTTATAGCACACCCCCGGGAACTGGCGCTATGCGGTTTCCTTGCGGATAAAAAAATGCCCCTTAAATATATGAAAAAAAACTGAGATTTCCCCTGGGGTGGCGCAGTTGGGGCTGCCCGAAGTACGACCCCACACCGGAGGCCGCACCTGGCTTGTAATCAAATATGGAAATCGACTGCGTACACCACAATCTCTTCTCTCTCTTCCTCTGGGAGTTCTGCGAGGTGCTGGATATAGGACTTCACTTCCTCATCCCACGCATTGCCCTCCTTGCCGTTGACGGAAACACCGAACCAACCCATCTCACCTCTCTCGTGCCAAGTTCCGTCAGTATCCACGAGGCAGAACGGAATGTGATTGTCCTCATACTCCACTACCTCGCCCTTGTAATTCTCGCAGGTCTTTTTGACTGAGGTGAACATCTTTTCCCAATCAACCTCGTTAAAGGGAAGTTGGTTGTATTCCTCACCGTTCTTGCCGTAGAGGTATCCGTCCCAGCGATTGCCGATGGCGTACCAATCCCACTTGGCATCCGGGTTGTGGTGGTATCCGTATTTGCCCTCCTCGTTCTTGCGGTATCCGAACCAGTTTTCCGCATATTCCTCAAGGGTAGGGTAATGCTCCTTGTCCTCCGGATACGGCCAGGGCTTTCCGTTCTCATCAAGGCGTTCATCCTTTTCCGGCAGATTGTTAAACCTATCCTCGACCTCCTGCGTGCAATCCTCAAAGATGCAGTAGTTGTCGTCCTGTTCGTTGTAGGGGGCGAGCATATCCTCGTAGTTAATCCCCTTTTCAAATACTAATCCGATGAAATGGCTCATATTCTTTCCTTTTTTTACAAAGATAGTGGTTTTTCTGATTACTGTACTACATACGGCGCAATGTCCATAAGTATCTGCTCAATCTTCTCCTTGACTATCAGCAACTTACCGTAGGTGTCACGAAGTTTCCGGGCATCCCCAGCAGGTACAATTCCTTCCGCATCATCAACAATCTTATAGATGTCAATGAAGAATCCGTGGTCATCACTTCCCTTGGCCAATTTTTTCCAGTCCCCACATTGGAAGGTGACGAGGTATTTTCCATCTGTCGTGAGTTTTGCTTCGCCTTCGTTCACCTCATCCTCGAAGTCTTGATAAGGGAGTGGCTCATCGGGGTCGGAATAATAGAAGTGTCCGAATGCGTCCTTCATATATTCCACTACAATGTCGCCTGCATCGTCCTTGATGGCATCGCAGGGGTAGAGGTCGCAGATGTCGAGGTGGTCGTTGTAATAACCGATGTGTTTAACGAATTTCATATCTTTCGTGGTTTAAGAAAACATTTTACGAATTCCCTGGAGAAAGCCCAACTCGGTCTGCCCGGTGAGGAGAATCGAGGGGTCTTTGAGGCAGATGAAGGTGTGGGTGGAGGGATACCAATCTTCCCCGGTGTCAAAGTGAACCTGCTCGTCCACCTTGAGGCAACCCAGCTCCTGCATCACATAGTCCACATATCCGTGGTCGTGCTTCCAATCACCGTCCACATAGACCTGGATTTTGTCGAGGACGAATGTGTTGGTGCTAACGGTGTTCATTTCGTAGTAGGAGTTATTCTCCTTGAACTTGGCTCTCGCCTTCTCGATGATTTCTTCTGCGTGTGTCATATTCTTTCCTTTTGTTTACAGTACAAAGATAATGAAAATCGTGGAGTTATCAGTAGATGTGGCGCAGGCCGGGCAGCCCCAAGTATGGAGTAAAATGAAAAACCCCCGGAGCATTTCACCCCGGAGGTTTCGATTACCAAGAGAAGATTACATAAGCCGTTTCTCCGTCCTCCCAATCGGCAAGGAACTTTTTCATCTGCTCCAAGCAGTCCTTCACATCATTGAAGTACCACTCATCGTAGTCGGTAGAGCCGAAGAAGAAACCGCTTTGCGTGGGGAGAAGCTCTTGTGCCTTGCTATGGTCAGCCAGCACCTTCTCGCACCTGCTGATGAGCTCCTCCACATCGGATTTCTCCACGAAAGAGAAATACTCATCAACCATCTTCTCGGAGAAGAAAGCGAAGATGAAATTGACCTTACGGAAGTAGGCATCGTACTCCTCGTATGCCATTTCGACCTCGTTGTTGAGCTTCTCCTCCAACTCCGGCCAAGGCAGAACACCTTTGGTGTAGGGGTAGATTTTGAAGTCGTAGTTCATCGCAATCTTCTTGCGGAGCTTCTCAACGAACTCGAAGTACCGCTGATTGTAGGTGTTAATCCACCAATCATTGTCACGCGACTTTTCCCAGGCTTCCTTCAGCCCTGCGGTTTCCTTGTCGATGAACTCACGGAGCTCGTTCTGCGCGTCCTTATCGACATCCTCGGTGAAAGTGCGAATGTCGTTGGCGTTGGTGGGGTCACCGTTAAAACCCCTCTTAACACGGTGAAAATAGATATCTAAGCCCATCTAACTTGTTGATTTTTAATGAGTTATGATTTCTTGTTCTTTCTTACGATACAAAGATAGCACTTTTTTGTGAGAGTTTCCTGGGGTTGGCGCTAAATGGCTTTATTGATTCCCCGGATGTCGTAGTCGGCATAGTCATCATCAAAAACGGTGTTGTATGCCTCATCAAGTGCAAGCTCTTCTGCCTGCTCATGGTTTTCAGCCTCCACTTCAAATACCTTTGTGGAGTACGCTGTGCGTGTGATTTCAATTTTGTACTTCATATTCTTTCCTTTCTTACAGTACAAATATACGGATTTTTTCCTTAATTTTAGGAAGCGTGGCGCAGGCCGGGCAGCCCCAAGTCCCCCTGGTTGTTCCCAAAGGGGTATTGGTACTCGTTTGAGTTCTATCTGATACCGAGGCAGTCGTACTTGCCCCAGAAGAGCTCGCTGAGATTCTTGACCTCGATGCCCTTGTCCAACTTTTCCTTGACGGTCAACTCATACTCTTTCGTGTTGTACCTGTATCCCCTGTGGATGGAACGGGAGGTCTGGTAGTTTACGAAGCGGGGGTCATCGGTCAATACAACCCTGTAAGACTTTGCACTGGTCTTAATCTTACAGCCCCAGTCGGTGGTGTCGTTGGACTGGAGAACCTTCTTTGTGGTCTTTACGAGGAAGTGGTGGTCGCCGTAGTCAAGGTCGACGATGATGGCAGGTGCATTCCTCTTCTCCTTTACAGCATCCAGTTTCTCCTGGTTGGCCGCACCGGCAGGAACCCACTTGCTGCTGTCCTCGCAACGCTGGATGAACAACCCGGTCTTGCGGTAGGCGTAGTTTGCGATAGCCTTCCAACGGGCGCCGTGTCCCTCACGAATCCAACCCTGGTGGTAGCAGTACAGGTGGCACATCTCGTGGAGGAGGGTGTTACGGAACTCATCCACCGTCCTATCCCAGAACAGGGAAATCTTGATACCAACCCCCCTGCCGTTGCCCCAGTAGAACTGACCGAGCTGACGGCGAGTGTTATTGAAAGTTATTTTCACTTTTGGCAGTTGGTTGTTGAATACCTGCGTGTTGAACTCATCAAACCAACCGAGCATTTGTGTCATTGTAGGTGTCATATCTCTATTCCTTTTTGATTACAATACAAAGATAGTGAAATGATTTGACCTTGATGGGAGTGTGGCGCAAAGCGGGCTGCCCCAACTCCCCCGTAGAAGGGGACTGGGCCTTTGATGTTCTTCATATTACTCATAGTCAAATTCGCAGTTTCCAGTTTCGTCGTTGTATTCGTAGTAATCCTGCTTGTCTATGAGTTCCTTGTTTTTCTCGGCAAAGTCAGCCATTTTACGCAGGAACGCAGGGACATCATATTCATCGCAACGGATGTATACAGTAACCAATTTCTTCATATTACGCATATTCTTCAATGCACTCTGCGATGTTGAAAAGTGTGGGGATGTAGTAGACATCACTGCAACGGACGGAAAACCACTTGTCCTCCGCATCCTTGTCCGTAAAGTCATTTGATGTGTAAGTAACTCTGTATGAACTCATTATAGGTTCGAGGAGCACTTCAAGGTCATCGTCCACAACCCTTACGGCGTAGACATAATACTCAATGCCTTTCCGCTCATCATCATCGTACATAATGGCGTAGATGGTGTCACCGGACTCTTTCTGGAACGGCTGACAGTCAATGTACCCTTTCTCACCCTGATGTTCCTTTACATAGGTGACAACCTCTTCGTAGAGGGGGTCAAAATTTGGAATGTTCTTCATATTCTTTCCTTTTTTGTTACAGTACAAAGATAACATATTCTCTGGATACATCCTGTAGTATGGCGCAGACCGGGCTGCCCTAACAACAGAAAAGCCCGCATCATCACGACGTGGGCCTCTCACATGTAACTAAAAAGGAAATTACTCTTCAGCGTTCTTCAACTGCTGAATGTACAACGCCTTCAACTTCTTTTTTCTCCTGGTGACTGAAGGCTTTTCGAATTCCTGCCTGTCCCTGAGTTCCTTGATGAGTTTGGTATTCATGACCTTCCTCTTGAACTGCTTCAGGCTTTTCTCGATATTATCACCGTCTTTTACAATTACTCTTAACATATCTCCAATAAATAGTCGCGTAATCAGGAACCGCCCCTGACATCTTCCAGTACAACCTGGTGCTCTCCTACCTGAGCTATACGCTACCGCACACGTTATTTTACTTCGCGTCTAGCGGACGAAGTGGTCTTGTGGTGACCGAGTGGCTGTTGCAAATATACAAAAAATATTTCAAAAAGAAAACTATTCTGCGTCCTCCTGATAAAATGCGGCATAGAAATAGTCGTCCTTGTCCTCAACGATGTCAGTTTCCCAGCCATACGCTTTCATCCCGTTGGTAAGATAGGTTTTCAACCAGTGCAGGACGTCCTTACGCCGGTTCCCGTAGCAGTTCACACAGATAGTCTGGCGGCCGTCCTCTACTCGCACTTCACATAGTTCTCCGGTGTTGTAGAAAGCGTACTTGTCAGTTCCCTTCCCGAAATAAATATCCCTGGAAGCGATGACATCACCAGCGGCCCCGAATACCTCCGCTATCACATACTTGTCGAAAGCGATATTTTTTCCGTCGATTGGTTGATAATACTTTTCCATAGTACAAAGATAGTGGATTACTTCTTTACCTTCTTGTCCTTGGCGCTAGGTCTCCCAATCCTCTTGTTCTGGCCGTAGAAAATTACATCTACTTTCTCCTTATCGTAGTAAGACCTTGGCTCATCCATGTAGGAGAATGATTCCCATACCTTGGCAATTCTCCACTTCTCCAGTCCTAATCTTTCCATTACATTTTCCTCCAATTTGCTTTTCTGGTTGCTATGTTGGCGATACCTGGGAGCCTCGTGTCATCCTCGACAAAAAATCCCAGCCAGCCGTTTCTCTTGTTTTCCTTTTCACTTACCTCCACTGCTGTGCCTCCTTTCCTGAAGTACAGCCAGTAGTTTTCCTTGGGCAGTCCGTTTTCCCTTGCCCTGGCTATCGTCTTGTAGATTTCCTCCATTTTTCGTTGCAGTCAAATTCGTCGGGCCCGGAAATCAAACCGGTGCGACGCTGTTCAACATATGTAAGCCGGGCGTTCGCTCCCAGACCCTTGTCGCTCCAATCATCCTGGCAATCCTCGTCCACGATGAAGGCGTTGTCGAATTCCTCGTCCAGTTCGACCATTTCTCCGTACGACAGCTCACGCTTGGAATACTCCTTGGGTGTCATACCATTCATCACAGCCTCAATCTGGAACTGGGTGAAGATTCCGGTACCCTTGATGCCGTCAAAGTCGATGCTGTCCTCGATAGTGAAGTTCTCTGTAAGGTAGGTCTGGATGCAAGCCCACTCTGCAAGACCAAAGACATCTCTTGCGAAATACTCTGCCTGCTTTTCCGTGAGCATATAATCATCTTCCCACTCTTCCTTGCACTGCTCGACAATCGTCTTGTGGGTTTCGCCTGCGGCCTTGGCTTCATCGACCGTCATATAATCGCCCTCAATGTCATCGAAAGCGTGCTCCGGAATGTAACAGATTTCATCCGGCCTGTTGAGGAACGCATCTTCATCCTTGAAAACAAATCCCTCCCCGCAGTTGCCATACCCATAACCGAGCAAGTTGCCGTTGTCATCATAGACCTTGAAACCGGCAGGATAAACTTCAATTTTCTTCATATTCCTTTCTTTTTTACAAAGATAGTGGTTTTTATTTGTTCTCCCCGGTTCCAGGCGCTTCCTCCAGTGAATCTATGTAATCCACGACATACATGAGTTCTTCTGTGTCAAGGTCTGTGGGGAAAATGAGGTCACCCTTTGCGTTGATGAAACCGACTTCTCCTTTCTCAACAAGGGAAATCATCGAAATCTCAATCTCCGGAACAATCTGCATCTCATCATAATCATCACTGGAAGTTGCATAGTCCCAGTCAACATAACTGAGCGCATTGTGGCCGACGACGATACTGCGGTTGACCTTCATGAGGTAATCCTTGATATAGGCAATGACATCGAGCCTGAGCTGTGAGAGCCTTTCATTAAATGTGTTTCTCATACCTGTGTTTCTTATAACTGATACAAAGATAATGGTTTAGGATAATTTCATTCCGTGTGTGGCGCAAGATGGGCAGCCCCGAATGGGTGGGCCTCAACCGAGTACCACCCATATCTGTTAGAGCCAACCGAAGCGGACGTAGTTGCTGTCCTCCGGTGTTTCTTTCAGGAAGCCCTCGAAGACGCTGATGACCTCCTCCCTTCCAACCCGGTCAGAAAATGTTGCCTCGAATTCCTCATCCGTCATCTCCCTGATTTCCGAGAGCATATTCTTGAACTCTGTCTTGTTGACCTCCCAGATGGCGTTAGTGTTGTGCCCGCCGAATTCATCATCACCTACATAGTAGTCGTCACAGAACTCGTAGATGATGTCAGCAAGCGTGTCGGCCTCGTAGTTGAAGCCCTGGGTGTTGCCGTATTCAATCTTGTACTTTTTGATAACTGTTGCTCTGAGTCCCATAATCTATTGTCTTTTAATCGGTTATTTCTTTTGAATCATACACGCCCCAGCCGTCGGATACATACCAATCGTGGGCTAACTGCTCGGCTTCATCCTGCGAATTTGCCTTAATCGTGACAGTTCTCGTGTTGTGCTTGCTGTAGGGTAGTCCCAGGATGAACAGCGTCACCTCATATTCTTTCATACTAATCCTCCGTTTCGTAGATTTCAGGCGTTCCACTTTCGCTCGCGTGGTTCAGGAGTTGATTGTCGTACTCTCGCTTTCCGGCTTCCAGATAGGCATCAGCAAGCGCTTCGTCCTCGTTCTTGGCGGCTACATTCACCGTAACATAGGTGGTGTAGTAGATAGTAACCTCGTAATTTTTCATCTTAGTCTTCCTTTTTGAATGAGAGTTTCTGCTCGTCGTTGTAGTTGTCGAGAACCCAAGTCATCAATTTCTGCTTGTTGGTTCCGTCCAGTTCACAGTAAAAGGTGTTCATTACCGCACGAGAGCCGTAGGTGTCGTAGTAGTGGGTGAACTTGCCTTTGAGGTGGTCGATGAGCCATTTTTCGTCAGCCCATACCTTTTCGATGAAATCGTAGGGGTAGTTCATACAAAAGAAAACCCACTTGTTGATTGCAGTCATTGAAAGTTCCTTGTTCATAATATCTCCTTTTTGATTACATTACAAAGATAGTGAAAATCCTGGAATTAGTTTCTTGCTCGGCGCTACTATTCAATTTCCCAGCAAAGGACACGCTGACCGCTTGCATCCTCAATGATGAAGTGGCTATTGTCGCAGTTCTTGAAAACCTTGTAGGCAATCTCCTCATATCCATCACCGGCATACACATAGATATAACGGCTATGGGGAAACTCGGTGTTGTAGGGATGCTTGATGACCTTGCCACCGAAAAAGGTTTCAGCCACCCCATCAGTACTGCGATTTCCGGCATCCCACACGAAACCGATATGGGATTGGGCATCGGTCTTACCCTCATTGATAACGGCCTCTTCAAAGAGTTTTGTGATGTGCTTGTACTTTGCTAACATATACTTTCCTTTTGTTTACGATACAAATATAGGGTATTTCCCGGATATCTCTATGAATGTGGCGCAAGTGGGGCTGCCCCGAAAGGGAGATATTATACAATCTCCAATTCGGTGTAGTAGGCCCACCTTTCGGGGTTTTCTTCCTCATCATCAAGATAGGTGAGGTTGAAATAGCCGTCCCCTCTTTCTCCCACGATGACAAAAAGAATAGGGTTGCCTGCATCATCGTAGCCAGCCTCATCGTGCCAATGCACCTCATCACTGACCTCCAGCTTTACCCCATTGATGTCCTTGTAGGGGTACTCATGCCCGTTCTCAAACTCGTCCCAATCCTCGTATCCAAGATACTCGGCAATTTGGTCGCGTTCAAACCACAGGAAATCATTGATGTCGGTGTCGGTGGGGTCAGTAAAACACTGCTCAATGAAGTCCTCAACCTCATCGCACACACCCTTTTCAATAAGTACATCAAGGGTGTCTTTTCCGCCGGACCAAGCATCAAACTGGTCAAGGCTGCATTCAACTTTGTATTCCATAGCAACTAAAGATTGATTCCCTTTTCTTTGAGTTCTTCGATGGCATCATCCGGCACGAAATAGGAGCAATCCTCTCCAAACTCGATACCGAGGTCATCCATTTCTTCTTCTTCGAGGTCCATAAGAACCTGGCTCTGAGTCCAACTGACTTTGATGTATCCCATATTCTTTTCCTTTTTGTTACATTACAAAGATAGTGATTTGTTTTGATTCAGTTTCCCGTACGGCGCAGGCATTAACAGAATCCGAACACTTCCGCTTTCCGTACAAGACCGGAGCCGTATTTGTCAAAAGACTGGCAGGCGGTTATCGGACGGATGAATGAGAGAGTTTTGAACACCCTTTCGTGGGTAACGCTCCACACGGCCTCATCCAGACTGAAGCAAGCACTTCCCCATTTTCCGAGTTCCTTGACTACACTCTGGCGGTACTCAATGGATTTGTCCAGCTCTTTTTGTGTGATAGGGAAATAGACGCGGAAAGAAGCATAACCCTCCCTATCAACCACGAACACCGCATCATAGTCGGCTGATTTCTTGCGGAGGGAGGTGAGGGGCTTGAACACCTTTTTCACAAGGTCAAAGTTATCAATCTCACGCTCCAGCGACCTCTTGTCTATAACCCGGCGATTCTCATAGGCGAGTTCCTTGATGTCTTTTTTTCTATCCTCAACCCATTTGTCAAATTTGGCCTGGGTTTTCAATTCGGTAAGTTCGGAAAATCTGTATGTCATATATATCTCCTTTTTGATTACAATACAAAGATACGATTTTCCTTTGACTCCACCAGTTGTGTGGCGCAGGCCGGGCAGCCCCAAGTCCCCCATTTGTAAGGGGGTGTTGGGTTAGCACTCCGAAAAGAAATCTTCGTAGACCTCTTTCTTCTCTTTGTCAGTGAGGGAATCCCACCAATCATCGGTAGTAGTAAGATAGATTTCGGTTTCCCCGTCAAAATCTTCCACCGGGATACCAGATGCCTGCTGCCTGTCCCAGATTCCGTTGTGCCGCCACCAAGATTCGATAACGTGTTTCATATCCTATTCCTCCGTTTCGGGTGACATCCATCTAAGAACATCCTTGACGGCCCATTCACGGGCTTCATCGTACCACTCCACATCGGGGGTTCCGCAGTAGGCTTGGAAATTGTACTCCCCGCTTTCTTCGATGCTGACAATCGCGTCGTTAACGTAGTCCATCGCTTCCTCGTAAATCCTGTCCTCATACTCCTGACGGGTTTCGTCATCCTGCCTTTCTGTCTTGAGGTTGTCCATACTTCCGGCATCGAAAAGCACCTCGTCACCGATTAAGTTCACGAGTCCGTCCTCATCGAGCTCCTCAATACGGGGGATGACATCACCGTTCCGGTCAATGAGCGTGACTTCCTCAATGTCATCATCTTCATACTCGGAGATGCAGAAATCACCGGGGTTGTAGCCATTGTTCTTGAGCCATTCCTCGCACTCCTCTCTCGTGGGGAACGCCTGGAAAGAGGACAGTTCTTCAGGAATCGCACCATAGTTGATGTTTGTACCGTCATCGTAATAAGATTCCGGCTGATAGTAGGTAAATTTCTTGTCGCTGAGCATAGTTCTTTGTTTTTTTAGAGTTCAACTTCGTAGTAATCGTGGATATAATCCTGCAAGGTGTAGATGTCATCGCGGTCAAGCTTCAAGAACTTGATATGCTCACCGGAGATGTCCACCACGGAGAATCTCGTCACCGCATAGACCACAAGATTTCGCTCCTCGTTCGCAGTGTCAAGTGTCAGTTCCTCGCCAAGCGGAAGCTCCTTTGTGTCAAGGCAGGTTTCAAGGTTGTAGTTCTTCAAGGCGATGGTCACCATTTTCATAAGGTTGAACGCCTCCTTGTCACGGATTGTGTCGGGTTTGATGTTGATGATTTTCATATTTCCTTTTTCTTACAATACAAAGATACGCTTTTCCTTTGGCTCCATCAGTCGTGTGGCGCAAGACGGGTAGCCCCAAGTCCCCCCAATTGTAAGGGGGTGTTGGGTTAGTCCTCCTCTATTTCGTCACCATACTCGTCAATGAAGGTCGGCTCCTCAATGTCGTCGTCGTGATACTCCTCGATAATCCACTCATCGGGGCTGTAGTTGTGCTGAATGAGCCAGTTATAGGCATCTTCGTGAGTCTTGAATACCTGGAAGTCCCACAGCTCCTCGGGAACATCTCCGTACTGAATGTTCGTGCCGTCGTCAAAGTAGGCAATCGGCTGATAGTAAGTCTTGTTCATATTATCCTATGATTTCAGTGATTTGATAGCCATAAGCCCAGTGTCCGTCGGAGAGGTCTACACAACACCGCTTGATGTCCTCTACGGCAACCTCATCAATAGGCTCTCCGTATTTCTCGTGTTCATCCTCGCAGAGTTCGATATAGTCCACAGTGACTTCCTTCGGTGCGCCTTGTCCCCAAGAGCCACGATAGATGACCTTCATTCCGGTCTTCAGAGTAGTGTGTCCGTTTGTTTTCATATTCTTTCCTTTTGATTACATAACAAAGATAGTGGTTTTCCGGGATATAGGCTGGAGTGTGGCGCAAGCGGGGCTGCCCGGAATCGGGAGATTTTACTTCCCCGGTTCGGCATTCAATTTCCACGAGAGTTCATCTACCATAGGGGCGATTTCCTCGGAGAGCTTAATCGCTTCCGCAATCTGCTCATCGGTGTAGTTCTCGGCG